>Ga0209727_1000142_pt1 | contig 88509 bp, 99 predicted proteins | sample RifGroC1_FD_183995 | JGI IMG/M metagenome (GOLD analysis project Ga0209727, IMG submission 183995) | Groundwater microbial communities from Rifle, Colorado, USA - Groundwater C1 (SPAdes) (version 2) | ecosystem: Environmental > Aquatic > Deep subsurface > Groundwater | place: Rifle, Colorado... | reverse complement strand
AAAGTTCCCACACAAACAAACTGGCACTTCCTCACCCCAGAAAGATATTGCCATTTTCCGTCACATAAAACATGAATTTCATTTGCGTGAACATCCGCACAACATTTGTTTTGCGTCTCAGTACTGCTAAAATCCCCGCATATCCTATCTCCAACAATGTCCCCTCTTCTGTCTAGTTTATCCTGATTCAAAAGATACCACCCCGCCGCAGCCACCACAAAAACAAGCACAATAGCCAGAACCCAAACGCTCTTATCTCGCCCCTTATAGTGTCTTTGAGAATTCTTCCTATCACGCTTTTTTTTCATTCAGATAATAGAAAACTCGAATATAAAAATATTGGCTTATGAAAATAAATCGGTTTACAAATCTGCCCGCCTTCAAATAAAATAAAACATCTCGCTCCAAGTCGGTATGGGGTGGTGGTTAGATAATAAAGCAACGAGCGTAAGCGAAGTTGCCAGTAAATTTGACTTGCGACAGCAAGTCCTATTTAGATACTAATCAAGAAGACAAAATCGCCGTAGGTGCTACATTCCCAAAAACCCCGCCAGAACTTCCACCCTCACTGCTGCCATAAGGCAACCCTTTAAATTCGGTGCGTTCATAACCCGCGCTCTGTCCAGACCTTTCATATCTGGCAGCATAAACATCAAAAATTAATTCGCTAAGCAGAAATCCTCTTGGAACAAGCGGCTCTCGATAACCTCTGCCAAACGCAGGCCTCTCATCAACTAACCTTCTCAAATACTCACGATTATCATTATCTTCATCGGACCTTCCTAAAGTTCCATAATTTACCATAAAATCTTACAATATTTTGAGTATTTAATATTTTCTAGAAGGGCGTTAAAAAATTTTTAATCTACAAAATAAGCAATTAATTGGTGCCAAAAAGGTAAAAAATTAACTTAATATTCCTGCCAAATTAGTCTAACTTATAATAAATGTTTCATAATTATCGAAGATAAATAAATAAAAAATCTATTAAATTTTCCTGCCAAAAAGGTAAGATTTATAAAGTCTCAGATGCTATAAAAGATATGAGCTATCTAGAAAGAAAACAAGTCAATGGTAGGACGTATCTTTCATTTGTAAAAAAGATATCGTTTATGAAAAAAATAGTTGTAATAAAAAAGCATATTGGCTTGGATTCCAATATTATTAGCAAGAAAAAATATCTCCTGGATAACCTTGAATCGATTTCGAATGAAGAATTAAATTTTAGAAAAAAATTCTTAGAAGATATAATACAAATTCTTTCTTACAATAAAGGCCTGCCAGAAAAGATTGAATTCAAAGCCATAAAAATAAATAATTTTATTGAAGGTAAACAATGTCAGTCTATAGTTGATACCGAATTTGCTAAAGAGTTTATTTTTAACTCAAATAATATTGAAGGGTCCAAAATTCCGCCTGAACGAGTCAGGGAAATAATTGACAAAGGGGATACAAAATATATGGACAGAAATGAGGTACGAGAAGTCCAGAACTCAATTATCGCATTCGAATATTTGAAAAAATCATTTAAATTTAATACTAATTCAATAAAAAGGATTTATCATATACTTACAAAAAACCTATTGAGAGAAGGAAAAAGTATGTATCCAAAAGGATTTAAAAAAGAACCCAATATCGTCGGCAATTCTCCGACTACCGCACCAGAAAAAGTTGAAGAAGAGCTCAAAACTTTACTCGATTGGTATAAACAACAAAGAAATAACCTACATCCTCTTCTATTAGCATTCGAATTTCATTTAAGATTTGAGAGAATCCATCCATTCCTGGATGGCAATGGGAGAACTGGCAGATTGATAATGAACAAAATTTTAATGAATTCTGATTACCCACCAATAATTGTCTATAAAGACAATAAACAAGGATATTTCAATTCAATCGCATCGTCCAGCGAAGGAAAATTAAAAAAATACTGCCAATTCATGCTAGAACAGGCAGATAAGAGCTATGACTATTTATTGTCAGTAATAAGAAAGTATTGAGCATAATAAAAAAGAAAACTTATAAAAATATTGTTTTTTAGAAAAGTCCATCTTCTAACTTTCGCATTTCCTCAAGCCCTCTTTTCCCGGCCAAGCGCAGGCGTTTCATCAACAACTCTTTTCAAATATTCCTATGAATCTTCTTCCCTTGTCAAAGCTTGATAATTCAATCCAACCATAGAAACTCACAATTATTTGGCTATTAATATTTTCTAGAAGGCTGTTATCGAATAGCCTATTATCCCGAAGGCAAGGCGGGTGGTTGAGGTATTGAACTTCCGTCAGGTATAACATTACTAGACAAGAAGAACCAGGCCATAAAACCAACAACTAAGATTAAAACAATAATTAACGCCCAAATCCATGCGCTCATTCCTCTTTTTTGTTTTATCATTTTGTTAGTTCGGTATTACTGGCGGAGGTGTAATTGTTCCTCCAGCAGTTGTAGCTCTCTTTAATGTGCAAGCGTCAGATACCTTTACAAGCATACCATTTCCAAGGAAATCATCAAAATCATAAGATTTTATTTGTAAATCAGATGTCATTGAAGTAAACCAAGTTTGTGTTTCAGGGTTCCAAGCATAGATTTTTTCATACGTGCAATCTCCTTTTATCGCATCCCATGAAAAATATTCTCCTTCATTTCCCTGATTAGGATTGTATTCACCATTATACATATCTGGATTTATTCCCACAAAATTCCAACCCTTTTTCATTGGTGTCTCTGCCCATTCACCAAATTTTATTGTATAAACTAATTTATTTAGCTTTCCTCCCTGAACTTCGCAGGCAGGGTCATTACAAGTTTGGATATTATCAATATAAACCCAGTAAGAATATAATCCAGCACCATCATCATAGTATTCGTCATTTTGGTCTAATCCAGAATTTGGAAGTTTGTTCTCTGGATAAATCTCAAAGTATTTGTTTTTATCAGGAGAATACATAAAAACCGCTTTTACATTGGAAGCACTTATTTGACTTCCAGCAGAAATATAACTTGGATGAAATCCCTGAAGTAAGTTCCAACCATTTTTTACTTCAATGGTTAATTGATAATCATTCTGACTATCTCCAACAGCGTAATACCAATTTTGAGCGGCAGAAACAAAAACACTTAACACTAACAAAGCAACAAACCCAACTCCCAAGACTGATTTCATCATATAATCATTACAAAACACATGTTTAAAAACATTTTCATAACTTCAAACTCGTTGGGAGTTAATAATCCCTCGCAACATAAACCACGCTCTGCGCCTTCTTCCCGCAAACAGCGCACTTTCCTTTAACAGATTCTTTCTTCAAGTTCGTTCCTCTAACCTTCGCCCCGACTTCTTTTTCTATAACTTCCGCGCACTTTTCTCCATCTTTGTCTATCGAACAAAATTCGCATCTCGCAATATTCCCTGAGTCAATCGCTTTCTTCATTTCCTTCACGCTAGCAACGTCAACAATTCTGTCTTTAAAAATCTCGTCCGCACCTTTCATAAGATTCTTCGTCGACTCTTTCTTCACCTTCTCAAGATAACTCATCATCTCTTTCTCCGCAATTACTTCCTTCTTGTTCAAGTCTCTTCTAAACACGCTAAGTTTCCCTTCCTTCAGCTCTTTCTTTCCAATATCAATTCTAACAGGCACGCCTTTCATTTCCCAACTGTTAAATCTCTCCCCCGGCGTCTTCTTGCTCAAATCAATAACAACTTCCGCAAACTCCCCAATCCTCTTTTTTATTTCCTTGGCTTTCTCAACTAATTCTGAACTGTCATCAATAGGCACAATCGCAACATGCCTCGGCGCAATTTCCCACGGAAATCTCAATCCCTTGTCGTCCCCATGCACGCTCACAACGCTCGCAAAAATCCTTGACATCGCAGGCCCATAACAAGTCGTGTAAACAAACTTATCCTTTCCATCCTTGTCCTTAAACTTAATATCAAACGCTTTAGCAAAATCCTGTTTTATCATATGCGTTGACGGCTGCTGCACAACCTTTCCATCTGGATTCAAGACATCCGCAGCAAAAGTTTTCTTCGCTCCCGGAAATGTATCCCACTGCGGCCTCTCAAAAAATATGAAAGGCAATCCGAAACTGTCATGCAAAACTTCTTTCGTCGTCTCCATATCTTCCTCAACCTGTTTCATCGCATCATTCTCACTCGCGAAAGCACAATGCGTTTCAATCCAGTGAAATTCTCTGCTCCTCAAAAACGGCCTAGTCGCTTTCGTCTCGTATCTAAAAACATTCGCTCTTTGATACGTCTTGAAAGGCAAATCGTTATAACTTCTAATCCAAAGCGCAAACATCTGATAAAACGCAGTCTCCGAAGTCGGCCTAAGCGCAAGTTTATCCTTGAACTTCGTCTCTCCTCCTTGCGTCACCCAGAAAACCTCAGGCATAAATCCCTCAACATGCCCCGCCTCTTTCATAAAATTCTCTTCAGGAATCAATGTAGGAAAAAAATACGGCTCATGTCCCTTGTCCTGCAGCACCTTCTCAAAATGCCGATACATCTTTTCCATGCAAAGCACACTCCAAGGCTGAAAAACCAAAAACCCCTTAACATTATACCTAAGATCTCCAAGCTCTGCCTTCTGCACAATTTCAGAATACCAAGTCGAAAAGTCCTCGCTCTTTCCAACACTAAGCCCCTTGTTGCTCTTCCCGTCTTTCTTTTCCTTATCGCTTGATTTATCCATAAAGAACAATAGCAAAGAGTGTTCTTAAATTTTATCAAAAAATAGCCATAACAAGAAATTAGTAATAAAATAAGACTAGAAACTCACAATCCCGCCGACATTATCACAACAAGACGGTTAGGGATGGTGGTTAGATAATAAGGCAACGAGTGTAGCGAAGTTGCCAGCAAATCTGACTTGTGACAGCAAGTCCTATTGAAACAAAAAGTGAGCGAGCCAACAAATAATTAAGACATGCGCCTCCATGCCCGCATGTCCTAATGCCGTTAACAAAAGATATTTATTCTCTTATATTAAAGAAAAGGCATGGTCTCAACCACAAGATATTATCCTCATGAAAAACCTATTTACACCCAAGATAGATTACTCCAGACAAAACTCTCTGAATTAGAACAAAGAATCCAGCCAGGACACACTTCAACTTTGCTTAGACAGGGCGTTTACGGCTACACCGACAGCAGAACCGGCGAAGGTCTTTTTGCAACAGGCCTTCCTGATAGTTTAGACGTCAGTGTGCAACAGCATGAAATAGCTCACTCTCTCCTCGGACTAGACGGCTCTCCAAGAGGCGAATACCTAGCAGACACTTGGGCGTTATACAAAACCGGCAAGATAAATTTCTTCAGAGGCATAGGCTACCGCCCGCCAATTGGATTGAATTAAGATAGATTATAAAACGGGCCCAGAAGGAATCGAACCCTTATGTCGCGAAAGTCTTTTTGTTCGCGACGTTTGGGACTTATGCGAGCAAGGCGAGTATCTGGGGTTCAGCAAGGAATCGAACCCTAATAAACAGGCCTACAGGGAATCGAACCCTGATTTCTCGGTCCGAAGCCGAGGAGTCTATCCATTAACTTATAGGCCTACAAGAAGGGGACTGATGTCGCCCTTTAAAATATCTTTCCTTTGCTGTAAGGTTAATTTTGTCGGGCAAAAACCGTGCTTTTTCCAAATTAAATAACGAGAAAGTTTTGAAAAGTTCTTCATCCCTATCTGGTTCATCCAATTTTGCAGCTGGGAAATCCCATTGACGGTAATCTTATGAGCTTCGTTCTCGTGGATCTTTTTTGGCTTGTAAGAATAATAATTATATACGATGCCTAATTTCTTTAGAACAACACCAATATCCTCACAAAGATTCTTAGAAACAGTTGTGATTGAAACGACAGGATACACATGATTGGTCGTCTTAAACAACTTATAGCCCGGACCATAATACTTCCTAAAACTAAGATTTCCATCCGTATCAAATAATCCTCTTAAAAATCTCGCAATTAGCACTTTATTATCACTATCCAAGATGCTTGAGGGGATTCTAACGCTGGTAGATTTATTGCCATAAGGAAAACCCAAGTCATGAAAAGATTCTATAATCTCTTTCTTTCTTATTACGAAGCCATAAGTATTTCTTGAAGAAAAGATTTTTAGTTCTGTTTTAATGCCAAAAACTTTCTCAAACAAGACAGAGACATGTTCATCGAAATATTCAGACTCTTCCACACTTCCGCTCAAGTCTAATTCTCGTCTATGACCATCATTTCTTAGATAGCCATCTCCTGCATGGATTCCGCATATTTCTGCTAATTCTTCATTCATTTGTGTCACCAAATTTGTAATACAAATATATTCATATACCTTACGACGAACATGCATCCATGACCAAAAAAGAAAAAATTTGGGGAATACATTCATCTATCCACTAAACTATAAGCCCTTTCCTTTATCAATGGACACCCTTTTTTAACTTTATTGTCCAAGTACTTGCAAATTAATTTGCCAGCGAAGCGAATGCAACCGCGAGTTAGTAGAGCAAATTAGTAAAAATATTGTCAACAGAGTTAACACAAGTTTAATAACATTCAATCGGCACATAACAAAATGGTTGAATGGGACGGACTCTTAAGTTGGGCAATAGTCTTTCTGGTAATAGCCTTAGTGGCAGCTATATTCGGATTTGGTTTTGTAGCAGGCACTTCAATCGAAATCGCTAAATTTCTATTCTATATCTTTATTATCTTATTTGTTGTCTCAGTTGTTATTAGATTAGCAAAAGGGAAAAGGTAATGCCTCCTAGAGGAGTAAAAACGGCCAAGAGAAAAAGGTGAAATCAAGGAAAGTAAAAACATTCTTTAAATTTTCTTAAAATTACATCACAGAACCAAAAATCAAAGGCATTGCAACCGTCGCATCAATTCTAACATCAACAAAGTCTTCCCCGTACTTCTTTCCTTCTTTCAGCTTCCCCCAGCTCTTCCCTTCTTCCAACGGCGCCCCAGAGCTCCCGCCTCCCGCCTCCGCGTCCTGCGTTATCTGCACCCCATAATCCGCCCCTTTTGAAAATTGCAAGCTCTGCTGAATAAAATTCTTAGGCACGCCCCCGCCAATATAAATCACTCCGCTCTTTTTTGACGTCCACGCAAAATCAATTATTTCCTTCATATCTTCAAATGCGTCTATAAAAATCTCCTTCCCCGCCGCCTTCCTTCCCCAAATCATCAGTCCAATTCCAGAATCCGCAAGCGCAGGGCAATACAATTGCACATCTTTCTCATAACACGCTTGAAGAATACTTCCTCCAGTTCCAGCCCCACCCAAGCCCCCACGAACCCCCTCGCCGCCCCCCACATTAATCCGTTTTGATATTTTTCTGTCATTACCATTTTGGCTATTGTTTTTCTTACTTAATATTTCCCCAATCTTACTCAGAAATTCTTTAATCGTCTTGCATTCCTTAAACTCATTCCAATGTTTCTCAAAAAAATCTTCAAGCATAGGATAAACCTCATTCTTCATCAAAACATTATACATTCTATCAAATCCTTTCTTATGAAAATCCTCGTCGTCCCAAGTGTCACAATGATAATGACTTTCCCCTAATGCTTCAATCAAGTCATGCGTCAAATTCGCTCCAGTTGTAACCATAACGTCTATTTTCTTCTCGTTAATCAAGTCAATAACTATCTGTTTCATTCCTGCAGGAACCATCGCTCCAGCCATTCCAAAGAAAACCCTGCATTCTTTGTCCGCAAACATCTTCTTAACAATCTCGCTCGCTCGTCCAATTTTCCTAGCCCCAAATCCCGCGTCCTTCATCCGTTCGACTAACTCAGAAACTTTCATTCCCTTCTCAATTTTCAATGGTTTTACCTTATCCATGTTTACTATTTAGACAGCAGCAACATAAAATTGCTGTCCTATTGCGCACAAAACGGCTTTGCGTTTATACTATAATAAAAAGAAAATTATAGAGTTATAAACCTTCGCCCAATCGTTCAGGCTAAAAGAACTTTCATCCCATTAATGAATTATTAGTATAAGGTGAAAGTTAGGTTAAATCTCGTTTCGAACTCAGAGAACAATTACGGAGTAATTGAGAGATTTACCTTTTAGCAGAGATTAAGTGACCCGAAGGGCAAGAGTGGGCTACGAAAGACCCTCTTGTCTTGAATATTTGTTCGTAAATCTCTCTTCGAGTGGAATTGACGGCTATTATTATTTGGTGCAAGACTATTTTGGGTGGGGGATGGCGCGCGCTGTTTAGACGTGGTTGTAGAACTTTCTAAGCATCTTAATTTTGTTTATGTTTAAATTTGAGAAAATTATGCCTTCTTTATTCTGAATTTTATTCAAAATTTTCAATGGACTGCAGATATAACTTTCAGAAAGCACCTCATCAGTAAAAGCATCGCAACTCACAAAATAAGCTAGATTTTCAAAAGCCCTCGTAAGAGGATAGCTTCTAAATACTCCTTTACTGATTTTTGCATTATTTAATAAATATGACGGACAAAATATTATTTGTGCACCGCTTTCTGAAAGTTTTCTAATATTTTCTGGAAAAGCAAAATCCCAGCAGATAATAATTCCAATTTTCCCGAAATCTGTTTCAATGACTCTATTGTTTTTTCCAGAAGTTGTTTGTTTTAAATCAAGGTCAGGAAACAGGTTAATTTTTTTGTAAACATACTGGATTTTGCCTAATCTATTAACCAAAATTGCAGAATTGAAAATTTTGTTATTTTCTTTTATATGAGCACCAAAGATGCAGTAAATTGATTTCTTTTTGCATTTTTCTTGAATAGCCTTAATTTCTTGGCAATTAATATTTAGAAAGTCTTCGCCTAAACATGATTCGGGAAAACAGACTAAATCAGCATTCTTTGTAGAAGCCTTATCTATAAAATTCAGAACTTTCCTCAAATTTTTGTTTAGTTCGTCAAAAATTTCAATTTGGGCAACAGCAATTTTTGGCATAATTTTATATGGAAAAAGCACTTAAATATCCTCTGCAAGCGCGCCGTCGGGTGGGGGTTAGGATTATTCTTGCATTTCTATCACCGTCAATTACGTTTAAGCGAGATTAAACGGTTTGATTCTGATTTGAGAAAAGGCTTAAGCGTAACGAGAAGAGAGATTGAGAATTATTTTCAGAATGAAAATAACTTCCTATTGTTTTATTTTTATTAGGAAGCAAATTTCAAGTTCATTTAATCATCATTAACCGTCCTTTATGTTAACAATTCACCAAGGATGTCGCGCGCGTCGCGCCTCACAACTCATTAAAGCTATTCTCTCAGAAAGTTATTTCACAAACTCAACGCCTTCAAAATTCTCGAACTGTTTGTCTCCTGTAAGAAACTTGGCGTTCAGCTTTCTCGCCAGAATATATCCAATGCAATCAACATAAGATAAGTCACGACGGTAATTTTTCAGCCTGAACTCGTTCGCTTCTTTTATCACAGCGTCATCAAACTCAACGCAGAACTCAAGAAAGAAGTCATAATAATATTCCGCAGAATCTTTCCCCTCGGTTCTAAGCAGGCCATAATGCAATTCCATCAAATTAAGTTTGCTTGTAACTATCGAAATGCCTTGCTGATATTTTTTATAATTTTCGCTGTTATGAACAAGCTCATACATTGCATAAGTGTCTAGAAAAAAATGTTTTAGCTCTTCCATCCTTTTCTTACTAAATCCTTAAACTCCTGCCCGGACATCTTGCGTTTCTTTATCAGCCCTGCAATCTTGGAAAAATTAGCTTCTTTGAAAACTTCAATCAGAATAGTGTCGTTCTCCTTGAGGCCTTTCTTCTCGATAATCGCGCTTGGCACTATAATTGCCATCGAGTTTCCCCATTTCTTTAACTTAACTTCTATTGCCATAGTTAGACAGATGTATCACCAATATATAAACTTTCGTTTCTACCTTTAATTCCATTAAAAATTACTTCCTCATCCCCTCAAACTTATCCAAAACTTTCTTCGCAACAGAAATCGTCTCCGCAACATGCTTCTTAGGAAAATCCAAGTTCACTTCAACTAAATCTGCTCCCTTCAGCCTTTCCTTAACTTCAGAGATAACTCCAAGCAAATTCATAATTTCTTCCTCGTCAAAACCTTCCTTCACAGGATATCCCGTCGCCTTTACAATTCTTGCATCAAATACGTCAACATCAAAACTAACATAAACTTCTCCTTGTGAAATAAACTCTCTCAGTTTTCTCAAGCTCCTCGCCAAATCATATCTCACTTCATCAACAGTTATCGTTTTAATTCCAGAAAGCGCCAGGAATTTTCCTTCTTCTTTCTCAATCTTCCTTGCCCCGATAAGCAAAATGTCTTCTCCGTTCACGCCTTGCTCAACCAATGCCCTCAACCATTCCTCATGCGTCGGCTCCTTCATCGGCGGCATTAAATCCGGGTGAGCGTCAAACACAACCATTTTCCCGTTTTCAAACTTATCAAAAAAAGCCCGAGCGATTGGATAACTAATGGAATGGTCTCCCCCTATAAAAACAATCATCTCATCATGATAAAAAAACTCATCTGCCGCGTCGTAAATCTTAATTATCTGTTCTTCTAAATTCCCATTGTCCAATTCCAAGACCTTATCAAATTTGCTCACCAGTAAATCACCAAAATCCCTTGTCCCTTTCGTCTTTCCAAGCCCGTTCACTCCCGGAACTTTAACAAGCTTCATTATTCACCGTACCGTCTTTGCCTTCTCGAATATTCTTCAAACGCTTTCCTCAATTCTTTCACATCAAAATCAGGAAAATATGTCTCGGTAAAATACAATTCCGCATAATCCGACTGAAACGGCATAAACCCGCTCATCCTAATCTCCTCTCCTGTCCGGATAATCAAGTCAGGGTCAGGAAATCCATTTGTATCCAGATAAAGCCTGAACTCTTCGGCATCAATTTCTTTCCTTCCTTCTTTCAAAATTTTATTCACCGCCCTCACAGTCTCATCCCTTCCCCCATAATCTAAACACATAATCACGCAAATTCCCTTATTGTTCTTCGTCTTCTCTTCCAGTTCAACGATTTTGTCAACTAGCTTCTTCAGCAGTCTATCCTTTCTTCCAACATGAACAAACCTAATTCCCATATCTCTCTTCTCATCAAACTCGTTGAGCCCTTTCAGAATAATTCTCATGAGTATATCAACTTCTTTTTTCTCCCTCTTCCAATTTTCAGTAGAAAATCCCCAAAAAGACATATATTTCACTCCAAATTTCTTCGCTTCTTGTATCAAAGAATTCATATTTTCATAAGTTCCTGCCTTCTCGTGTCCTTCCCATGGCTTCAACAACCTGCGCTTCGCCCATCTTCTGTTTCCATCCGGAATCACCGCAACGTGTATCGGAATTGTGTTATCCATGCTTTAGGAAATGAAAAAGCGGTTTTTAAAGTTTTAGAATTTTCACTTTATTAAGAAAAAGAAAATCCATCCTACTCCCACAACCAAGCAAACATTATCATCACAAGACGGTTGGCTGCCTCAACGACTGGAAGAAGTTGACTTCGTCAGTGTTGGTATGATAACTTTTTGGGTGGGGGCGGGTTGCAAAATAATTCACAAACCCTTCAACAAATCCAAAGCTTCTTCACAAAATTCTTTGCACTCTTCCCTTGGTCTTTCAAAAAGCTTTTTTCCTTAATTATTTCAAAACCGTTCATCTTAACCCTGCCCTTTACAGAATCAACCTTAACATCTTGAACCTTCGAAAATCCGGGATTCGATTTCAACCAATCAACCAATTTGTCTTTCTCTTCCTCATTGCACTTTGCGTAAATCTCAACTCTTCCATCATCCAAATTTCTTACATTTCCTTTCAAGCCATCCTTCTCTGCATAAGACTTCATCATGCTTCTAAAATTCACTCCTTGGACTCTCCCGCTAACAATAATCCTAAAAGATTTCATAAGATAAATAATTACGCCTGCCTTAAAAAATATTCTCTTATTTGCTCGCTCATCAGCCCTTTAATTTTCTCTCCACAATAATCCAAAACCCGAGATGATTCAACCCACATCGCTTCTTCTAAATCACTTCCAACAGTTATTCTATCAGATTTAGCAAAACATTCATAATATTTTACATCCTTTCCGCTAGGAGATTTATCTGTTCCAACACATTGTCCAACTTCAATTTCTAAGCCGACCTCCTCACGCGTTCCACGCTTCAGCGCTTCAGCATCACTCTCTTCACCTTCAACATTTTCTCCAAGCAAATACCATTCTCCAGCCAAAAACTTTGGAGAATCGCTCCTCTTCTTTCCCATTAAGGTCTTTCCATTATACAAAATTATTGCAATTACTGCTCTTCTTGGCATGAACAAATCTTAACTTGATATTATATAAAGAATTCTATTCCAAATTATAGGTTCATTTCTTCACTTCTTCCTCAAAGACTTCCTTAAATTTCTCCAAATCAGAAGTCTTAATTCTTGCTCCAACCGCATCGTCATGCCCTCCCCCAGTCCCATCCACGCCCTTCAGAACTTTCTCCAAAATCTTCTTAACATTCTTTCCTCTCAGAGAAATATTCGAAACTTCTCCTTTCTTGTAAGCCACAAGAACGTACTTCCCCGGATTCTTGTAGTGCAATTCGTTAGAAAGGTCCGCACTCATGCTCATTTCTCCCCCGTACTCAAAAAAGACAACCTTCTCGTTAGAAAAATTCCCCGCTTTTTCCAATAAAGAATCATACTTTCTCTTTATGTCCAAATACTTTCTGCGAAAAGAATAATTTGAAGGTCCCTCAGCAAAAACTTCTCCGGGATTCTTGCAAGAAATCAAAAAATTCTGCAGCTGCACAACATGCGTAACGCTGTCCTTCAGTCCAAAATTCATAGCCATCGCGATTCTCCCAATCTCTGTTTTGTAATACGCATCAAACGGCTCTTTCACCACCCCCCAAAAGTCCGGATAATGTTCTTTGAACTCGCTGACAAACTCCGGAAGAAAATGGTCTGCAATGCACCCAATCACGGCCAACCACATATCTTCTTTCCTTTTTGTTATTTTATAGCACAAATAAGTCGTCGGCTCGTCGCTCTTGTCCTTCCCGGAATTCCTAGCAGGATTAAAAACAAATATATTCTTGAATTCCTTTTCAAATTCATCACAAGGAACGTCATGATGGTCTATCCAAACCAGCGGCAGCCCAAAACTATCAATAATTTCAACAAACTCCTTCGACAAAACCGGCTTGTCCAAAATAAAAACACTGTCCGCGCCAAGCTCAGAGGCCCTTCTTGCATAGCCTCCATCCAGTCCAGGAAAGCTCCGGACAGCCACGCCCTTCCCCCTTCCCAAAAACTTCCTCAAAAGAATATAACTGCAAAGCCCGTCTGTATCATTGTCAAAATAAAAAATAGGATTCTTCGCGTTCTCAAGATGCTCCCTAACTTCCGCAAGCTGCTTCTTCGTTAACATCTTTAAAAAAAGCTAATGAGATATATAAAAGCTCTGTTGAAAAAGTTAAAAGCATTGCCCCCCATAACCAAAAACTGTGACCGCAAGTTGACGTTATAATAATTTCCGTGATAATAAAAAATAAAGCTATCTTTAGGTTCTTCCAAAAATAAATCTACTTCGCCATCGTCAAGTCTGGTTCAACAACTCCGCCGCCAACGCCCCCATAAGCAATCGGCCCGCCATACGACTCAAAAGGCAATTTTACCTCGCCGATTGAACTCAAATCGCTCAGTTCGTTTGCCTTTATCTTAGAGTTCGAAATCGTATAAAGAACGTCGTCCATATACAAGCTCCTTCTAACATAATCTCCTCCGCCATACCAATACTGGTCTCCTTTCTCATCTTGTTCATGAGCAATCTTTCCTTTCAGCTCGATTCCATTCAAGTCCACGTTAAAAACATAAGCTCCCTGCCAATTCTCATAATTCGGCCAGAGCTGTCCTGCAACGCTATACTCTTTGCTGTATGAAACCGGAATCACAAGAAGATTTTTCTCCTTGTCGAACAAAACCGCCTTGTGGTCGTAAGTCGCCTCGGAGTTGCTCCACTTTTCTTCAACTTCATACTTCCCAATTTCCTCGGGATTCTTCATCTCTGTAACATCATACAAGCTAATCTTGACTCCTTCAACTCTTCCGCTCTCGCTCGCTTCCATTCCAATTCCGATAAGATGATTTTCGTCATAAGGCTGAAGATAACCAGAGTATCCTGTAACCTTCAGCTCTCCAAGCACCCTTGGATTTTCAGGATTAGACAAGTCAATCGCAAACAACGGGTCAGTCTGTCTGAAAGTCACCATATAAGCTCTCCCCCCCATAAACCTCGCAGAATAAATCTGCTCCCCTTCTGCAAGCCCTTCTAGTTTCCCAATAATTTCCAAATCAAGATTCAAAACATAAACTCCATTTTCGTTCTCTTCTCTGTCCCATCCTCCCGTCGTAGTAGCAATCCTGAACGTTCCATCGTATTCATCCATCGAAAACTGGTTCAAAACTCTTCCAGGCACTTCTCCAACAGCCTCAGCAGAAATTCCCAACCCGTCCACACTAACTCTGTGAATGACCGTCTTCTCCTGCTCCTCTTGGATTTCCTTGAAAAACTCAAACGCCTTTTCCTCTAAATTGTTCTGAAACTCAAACACCTCGCTATCGTCCAAACTCTGCATATAATCTCCAAATATCTCTCCGATTTCTCTTTCCTTCTCGCTCAGGCTCTTGTCGTCATCTCCCCAAATGTCTTCAATATCGCCAGCAACGCTGTTCGGCAGTTCAGGCAATAGAATCTCATCCAAATATCTTCCCATAATATATTCCTGGCTAAGCTTTCTCTGATAAGTCAGATAGATATTATCTTCAGAAACAAAAATGCTCGTCGAGCTTCCAACTAAATAAGTCTCAGTTTCAAATTCCCCATCATCGACATTAATCGCCGCGATTGTGTCAAAAACAAAATTCTGGTCGTGTTGTCTGAAATAATAAATGTCTGTTGGTGCAATGTCTGTTTTCACTCCGTCAACTTCATAAAATGGAAGGTCAAAACTATTTTCATAAATATATTTATTAGATATTAAATAAACATAATTTCCAATCATTCTCGCATCAAGATAATTCCCGCTAAGCGCTATTGTTTTGTCAAGTTCAGGATTGCTTCTGTCAGAAACATCATAAATATAAGCAAGCGTGCTTTCCTTGCTATAGCCTCCGCATCTTATTCCCCAATAAATTTCCCCGCATCTTATTCCGCTGTCAACATATTCATACTTCTGCGTGAAAACAATCATTTTATCTTCGTTGACAAAAAGCCCCATGACAGAATCCTTATCAAAACTAACTTCGCTCACAATGTCCATTCCTTCTGCAGGATACGCGTCAACAATCACAACTTTATTCCCGCTAACAGTATAGATGTACTTCCCGTCGTTCTTCACAATGTCCGGCTCATCAACTCCTTCAACTTGAACATTAGTCTGAGAATAACTATCCGCGCCGCTATCAGATGCCGACTGCGACTCGACTCCAGCCTTAGCCATATCATTTGCAACAGCAGGCACAGCTCCAGATTCTCCCATCACCTGCGTACTTGCAAGTCCGCCATAGTAGAAATTATTTTCCTGCACGTTCTCTTCCAGGAAAGCCCTTATTTCTTCAACAGAATTAAAATTATTAATTTCCCCGACATTTACATTTGGTCCGACAGGATTAATCCTCAAGGATACAACCAAAAATACAATTGCAACTACAAGAACGCTTCCCACGACGACAATATTTTTCATTTCTTCTTTCATTTTGTTCCTAAATCTCTTGCATATTTAAATCCTATTTTGTGTTCAAGTTTGTTTGAAGCTATGCATGATGAGAAGAGATTAAAATTGTTTGCGATAAATAATTCGACTCGAACTAATTGCGAGTCGAAACTATCTGGGCGGGCGAGCGCGTTACGCGAGCGAATTAGCAAGCAACCCGAGCGTGACCGCGAGTTGGGTGGATGCAAACAATTCGTAAGAGAAATTTCATAAATAGTATTCATCTTTCTCTCCTCGCAAAATTCCAAATCAAATAAACAAGCAAAGCAAACAACGCTCCAGTCAAAAACCAAAGCCACGCATTCTGAGCCAAACTCAAAACAATTGACGAAGTCGTTGTAGAAGCTGTCGCAGCCATTGGCGTAGCTGCCGTCCCAGCAGCAACTCCAGCCCCATTTGCCTCAGCCGCTTCGGCAGTCGCCTTCAAAGCTCCTCCGTCTCCGACAACAGCATTAAACATATCATTAGACTGAATCTTCGCAGAAGTCCAAAGCTTAATTCCGGCAGCAGCCAGCCCGGCAAAAATCACTGCCGGCAAAACTCCTTTAACCATTTGCTTAGGCATAATCACAATTCTCTTATTCACAACTTTATACAACTCCATCTTCTTTCCTTTCCTGCTCCAGAAAAATCCCTTGCTTCTTTCAATAAGTCCAGCATCAACAAGTTTCTTAAGATTGTAAGTCACCGTATTCAACGGAAATTTAAGTTGTTCAGCCAGCTCACTCGCAGACTTCTCGCCTTCCGCAAGCGCCTGCAAAACCTTCTTAGACGTTTTGTTAGAAAGCACCTCCGCTATCCTTTCGCTCCTCGCGTCATCCAAATCAATCATTATCGAACTGCTTGCCATTTTTACACTTTTCTCCAAGGTGCGTAAGCGCGTTCTACGCGCAACAATAATGAGACGCCAGCCACAAAGATTGGCGTCCTATTTACGCACCAAACAAGTTTATATTATATACAACAAATCCAACTTATAAATTCTCTGAAAGCTTCAAACAAGATTGAAGTCATTAAAAATTAATCAAGCGGCGCATTGCAATAACAAGTAGAAGCGCCGCAATCACTTACCAAAGAGCTAGCAAATGAACATATAGCGCCCTGACTGCTTCCACAAACCGCAGAGTCGCTTATTGTCCATCCGCCACATTCGCTTTGGCATTTTTGGAGACATGATTTAGTCGCCTGTTGTTGACAAGTAGCAGCTGTAAATGTTGCTGCCCGAGAATTTTTGTTACCATCCCAAATCCAAATAGCATATTGATTGCCTTGCTGCAAAACTAATTCTGGTACTGCTTGAAGAGCCCCGTTGTTTACTGTGATTTGTGAACGTGAAATAAAACCAATATCCCCCCTTCAAAACCCTCAAATTTCACTACTCCCCCTAACAAAAACTTCTTGCAAAATCTTTAAATAATATTCATACGATTATAAAACATGAATAAGTGGGCTGAATTATTGCTTGGATTGATTCTGGTAATAGGCGCAATTATAGTCGCGTTCTACTCGCAGGCTTGGACTGCCTGGGGCGTTAGCTTCAATTTCTGGAGCCCCGCATGGACATTCCTCAAAGGCGGAATCTTCTGGTTCATCCTGATGATTGGATGCCTTTTCATCCTTCTCGGCATCTCCGAAATCAAGGGATAATTACAAATTACTTATTTACCAAGGAAACACTTTACCTTTACTCTTTCTGTCCTCCCGAATAAACTAATATATTACAATATTAATATCCTGAAAACTGAAGCTATTTAGAAAATTAATCGCGTCCTTCTCTTCTTAGAACTTTTCTTTCTATGTTTCACAAGCAAATAAACCAGCAGAATCACAAGGCAGAAGAAAACCACCACCAGAGTAATTGCATTCAAATTCGTCCTTATCAATTCTAAATTATTTCCAAAAACAAATCCTAGATAGATTAAGATAGCAGACCATATTCCCGCTCCAAGCGCCGTATAAAATATAAACCTTCCAAGATTCATCTTCGCAAAACCCGCAGGCAAAGAAATCAACTGCCGAATCACTGGAATCAGTCTTCCTGTAAAGGTTGTAATGTCCCCATGAGACTCAAAATATTTCTCTGACTTTGCAATCGACTCGTCATGAATAAAAAGAAACTTCCCATACCTATGAACGAGCTTTTCAACCGCCTTCCTTCCAATAAAATAAGCAAGGTAATAATTGACTAATGCTCCAAGAATACTTCCAAGAATCGCCACAGACAAAATCAGCACAAAAGACATTTTCCCTTGCGCAGCCAAAGCCCCTGCAGGAATCAGCACAACTTCAGATGGAAAGGGAGTAAAACTGCTCTCAATCGTCATAAGCACAAATATCCCAAAATAGCCCAGTGCCCCTATCGTGGAAACTAAAAAGTTAGCCAAGACGTCAAAGATTTCCAATAACATCCCAATCTTAAGAAAATGTCCTTTAAAGGTTTTTAGTTTCATCAACTACAATGATCCTTAAACTTCAGCATTCTTCTTCCAGATAAGTTTAAAAATTACATAGACTAAGTTTTGTCATGAGAAAGGAAAAGCGAAAATCAAGGCAGAAAAGAAATAGGGCAAAGGGCGCAAAGGGAAAAGGAATGAGAGAAGCGTCTAAAACTAAATAGAGAAAAATTCTGTTATCTTCTTTTGTTTGCCATGTTCTGCGAGAATTTTTGATTTGTTTGTGTAGTTTGTTATTGGTTGTTTTAATTTAAGCTGAATGTCTCTAAGAGCGTCTTTTAACGTTGGAAATTTTTTTGCTGGTTCTGAGAATGCTTCTCTGGATGTTTGTCTGAGAATGCCAACGCCCAGGGGCGCGGTGTATTCCGGGCGGATTTCTCTAATGATGAGACAAGAGCATTGGCGTTTTATTTTTTCAAGGTATTCAGTAAGAGCGAGGCGGTTTGCGTAATAGGCTCCGGTTACAGAGTCTGCGTATTTTTTTCTTGGAAAGAATGATTCGTAGTCATGCCAGATTCCTGGATGGTTTAGTGAAATCTCGATTACTTCAAAAGACCATTTGCTTGGAAGGAGAAGGAAGTTGTAATGATTGCCCAAATATTCTGCTGTGAAGACCATGAACTCCGAAATTTCCTGATAATATCTAATTCTTTCGAGTCTTTCTTTTGAGAGAGTGTCATCGACTGCGGTTATAGACCATCTTGTTGGAACAAGCTTTCGGTTTTTTGTCAAGCCCAAGAGTCCGGCTGAGAGAATTTTTATCAACGAAGAATTTTCAATTCCTGATTTGTGCATTTCAACTAAAGCTGGGGCGGATTTTAGCTCGCCATCTGAAACGAGGTAATCAATTTTCTTTTTTACAGGAGCGTTTTCCTGGAGCCTTACGGATTCTATTGGAGCAGCTTTAGGAATTATTGGCGTGCGAGAGTCTTGTTCTGGATTTTTTGAGACCGGTTTTTTTAATTTGAATTCTGTCGAAACTGATTTGTGAGTCATTGCGATTTCCTGCATTACGGAAAGAAATTTTTTATCGTTTAGTTTGTAAATGTTACTCTGAGTTCTGCCATAAATAAGCTTGTTTCGCATTGAAAGAATGCTTGGAATAGAAAGTTTTCTCTCGTGCCAGAGTTCTGGGGATGACATTATTGAAGTTTGGCCGTGCTCCATCGGTGAGAGGATTCCTGTATAGACATTCGGATAATTCCATTTGCCGACGAAGATTTCCGGAGGAGAAGAGCCAGAGAATTCAGTAAGAGAAACAGGTCTTCCCATTAGCATCGAGTGTTTCTTGCAATTTTCCTGTCCGCAGATTTTACATTTCATATTGAAAGAAAATTGAAGAAGTATTTAGAAATTTGTGTAATTTAATATTAACTTCACAAAAATTCATCCGTTCACATAAATCCCAACAATAATCAAAAGTGCGGCAACCAGCCAAACAACATAAGTCATTGCCAGAGAAAATTTCCTGTTCAGAATCCCATAAAGAATCCAGAAAGGCGTGAAAGCAGCCAGCGCAATCCATGAATTCAGCGAGCCAATTACATCCCCAGAAAACCAAATTCTATACGCCTGCGGCAATGCAAGCAACGCCCCAAGAAAGCCAACAAAATAAATCATGAACTCAAGAAATCTGATCGTCTTAGAGTGTTCTTCTTCAATATCAAAGTTCTGATAAATCGCCTGTCCAAAACCTGCCTCCGGCAAATCCTCTTTCTTAACCTTTCTAACCATAAAACCTCTGACTTATAAAAATCCGCTTCTTTATAAAATTACTTCTTTAGGATTAATAAGAAGGTATTCTTTTTGAAGACCTTATTAAGGATTGTTATCTAAATAAGATTTAACTAACGACTCAAAGAAAGTGACCGATTCATTCCAAACAACAGCTAATTCTTCAGCATGCCCATATAATTTATCCAAATCTTTTAAATTATGGTAAAGACTTTTTATTCTTCTAAGAGGTTCTGTGTCTAAATCTGGAAATACTTTAGATAACTCTTCTAGGGCAGAAAATCTATTCTTTCTTAAATTCCCATCAAGCATAGCTAATACTTGTTTAGATGCTCTGCTTGTTGCGTCCAATGTTTTGTTAAATCTCTCTAATAATCTTTCATAATCTTCTTCTTTGTCGTGTTCTAATAAAAGAAGTCCTAGTCTTGATTTTCTTAAATTGAAACGCAAAGCATTTTGGTCCGAATGTATTGCAATAGAATAAGTAAATAGTTTTCTATAATCTGGTCCGACAAGTATTCTACCCTCTTCACCAAAATATGCTTCAAAGTTTGGGTCAAATGAATTAAACCTTCCATCTTGCATAGTTCTTAAATCTGTAACCGTAACTTGAAACGGAATATTATTTCCTTTTTGGGCTTGTGTTAATACTTTTGAAGCAGTGTTTAGTTTTTGTTTATCTATAATAACCTCATCTGGAAATATTAAAACTGCATCTATATCACTTCTACCAGCGACATAATCTCCTCTAACCCAAGAACCGTATAGCATTAAACTAACCCCTTGCTCCCCTAAATCTCCCAATCCACCTTTTAATTTTTCTACAAAATCTTGATAGTTTTGCTCTTTGGGTCTTGCTTCGTTATATCCGAATACCATAAAATTTAACAAAGAAATAGGTTTTAATAGATTTCTATCTTTTCTAGTAAGCTATTCAAAATGAATACCTTCTTAATGACTTCCAATTAGTTCTTCTTTAGAACTAATGACTTCCAATTAGTTCTTCTTCACAGCCGCCTTAATATTTTTATTCAGCTGCCTCATGCTTTCTTCAAGCTGGTTCTTATCTTTCGTCCCGGTGCAAACCAACTTTCCATTCGAGAACAGCAAAAATGTCGCTGGCGGGTCAACTAATTTGTAAACAAGTCCAGGAAATTGCTCTGGTTCATACTCTGTATTTTCCAATTGCAGCGCCAAGACGTTCAAATTCAAATTCAAATCTATGCTTCCCGAAGCAACAATATTCTGGACAGTGATTTTCGGCTTGTCCGTGATTTTGACTCCAATCTTCGCAATCTGCTTTATCACAGCATCAATAACCTGCTTAACCTGCGCAACACTTTTCGTCCCAGTGCAAACCAAATTCCCTGAAGAAAACACTAAAACGGCCGACTTCGGCTCTTTCACTCTTAGCACAAGCCCTGGAAATTGCTCAGGATTATATTCGGTATTCGAATGTGTCCTCGCCAGCTTCGTCAAAGAAACCGGTTTCCCAAGAGAAGTAGTCGCAACAATATTCTGTATCTTTAAATCAGATTTTCCTTCCGCCATAAGTAGCTCCCTCATCATTCATAAATCCCCCCATTTATAAAGGTTTCTTATAGCATCGGGCTTTGTTGAAAAAGTTTAATTATTTTACTATCTTGGTTTGGGGGATGGTGGATTGAGTGGTTAAGGCGAGCAGTTACGTTAGAGTAATACATATACTAATTACTAGCGTGGCTGCGAGCAGAGCATGTTACGCGGAGTGATTTGTAAATAAATTACTAGCGTGGCTGCCTCGCGAACAGAGTGAGCGACTTCGTCCCTTGTCGCGAACAGCAAACAACTCAAAAAAAGATTTTCAACAAAGCACTTACCGTCTATTTCTATTGATAAAAAGAGATATTCCTATAATTCCAAAAAGCAAAACCAAAATAGTCAGGGCTGACCACAGCACTCTCCGAGACTCTCCGTTCTCTTGTCCGGACCCAAATACAGAAAACAAAACTAAAAATATCACAAGCACTAACAGAAAAATACCAAGAAAAACCAAAGCAAATTTTCTGTCACCCATTTCAACACCAGCCGTCTTATTTTTATAAACTTAATGAATCCGCGTCATCTGCCTATGAAGCTTCTTGTTATCAAAATGCCCCGACCTTAGAACTTCAAGCTTCTTTGCTCTTCTCTTAGACTTCTTAACCATCATAACCACAAAAATCAAAGCAACTAAAATCAAAATTCCTATTCCCAAATAAGACAAAACTCTTCGGTTTGCATCAGAGATAGCAAATCCTGTCAAGCCGGTTTGAGACGGCAGAAATATTGATTTATCCGCGACAAATTCTACGTCGCCCTCGACCAGTTTAACTCTGAAATTAAACTCTCCAAATGAATCTTTTGGCAGCTCAAACAAGATTTCTCCGTCTTTTTTCTCTCGAGCCCCAAGAGAAACAGTTTCCTGGGCAGCATATCTTGACAATCCGTCCAAGTCCATAAGAGAATAATCCATAACAAGAATCCTATTCTCTCCGGAATATTCTTGCAATGAATAAGCAACTTTCAGTTTATTCCCAATCTTCTCATAATTCAGGATTTCAATTTCAAACGGCTGATAATAAACCGTAAATCTTACGTCTTTCTCTGCATAGCCTTCATCACATTGAATTTTAATTTTAGTTGAGTAAGTTCCGGGCTCTGCATTGTCTGGCACACCAGCTCTCAAAATAAAAGCAGACTTCTCCCCAATTCCCAACCCGTCTTTACTTTCGCTCGTCCACCATTCCAAGTCTTTTCCTGAAAATTCCACACGGCAATTATTAGCAAATACTCTGTCCTTATTTGTCGCTTCCAAAGTTACTTCCCCCGATGTTCCCCTCTCAAAAAACAACTGTCCTGGCTCAGAAATTTCAAGCTTCAGCAAAAAAGTTTCATTATATGTTTTGACTATTCCTCCTCCGCCACCCCCACCACCGCCACCGCCCCCAGTGTCTCCGCCACCGCTTATTGCAGTAGAAACACTAAATGTTGAATTTGCTGAATTTGAATTCCCGGCAGAATCCTCGACAAAGAAATTCAGCAAGTAAGAAGCATCAGCTGAAACTGCAAAACTACCTAGTCCAGCAGTGCAATTGATAGTAGTATTCGCAACTTCTAAACTTGCACCCTGATAGACATTGTATTTGCAGGTAATTGGGCTCGTGTCTTCAGCATTAAATCCGAATCCGACAGTTCTCGAATTCTTCACTCCGCTTGGCTGCGTCAAAGTCAAATTCGGATTCACATTATCAACATACAGCGTTCTATTGGTTGTGAACACTCCATTTCCAAAAGTGTCGTTGCAATAAACCGCCCACAAATAGTTTCCATCCTGCAAGCCTACCGAAAACAAATTAGTTCCTCCTGAAGTTAAACTTGAGTCGCTTTCATTTTTCATGAAAGCCCCATTGAAATTTCCCCATAATTCGCAAGTATCTAAATCAGGATCTTCTGCCTGGAATAAAAATCCGTAAATTCCCAAGTCAGACCTTTTATACGCATCCTCGCCCGGCGACAATAACAAAATTGAAGGCGCTCCAAGATTAATACTAAAATTATTTTCATCAGACCCAATATTTCCGGAAGAATCATTTGCATAAACCTTTATCGTATGTTCCCCGCCCGTTATATCAAAAGTCGAATTTTCACAATCAACCAAAGAGATGTTTTCCCCATTGTCTAAATCATACCAGCAACTGTCTAAATTATCTTCGGTAACAGAAAACTCGAGCGGCAAACTTTCATTATATCCAAAAGTCTGTCCTTCATTCGGCTGCGAAATTAAAACAATTGGATTACTCGTATCTGGGGCCGGCGTCACATTAACAAAATAACTAACTCCGATAGAATTATCCAAATAATTTGTTCCGCCCGATGAATTAGCAAAATATTCATAAATCCCCGCCCCCAGAGTTACGTTCTGCCCGCTCTCGCCGGTCACTGCAGTTCCATTTCTGAATAATCCTATATTTCCTGAATCACTTCCCGCACTCGCATTAATTTGTTGAGGATACTGTACAGTCAAATTCCCTGCCACCCCATTCAACAGCAATGTGACCGCATTTCCTATTTTATTGACCACCAAAACTTCGCTGACTGTTCCATTAGTATAATTCTCTCCCCCAGTTGTATTGAAAACATAATTGTAAGTTCCCGCATTCAAAGTCAAAAATGGCTCCTCCCACGGAGATGAGCTTGCTGCCAAATTTCCATTTCGATAAAATGAATAAGGCATGCCTCCATCTCCGATCACGCCTTCCGTTGCAATCGCTCTTGTCTGGGTTCCATAATTAACATTGTTCGAAGGATTAATATTGATTTGCATCCCGCTGGAAGGATTTGCCTTGCTCACATTAACAAAATAACTAGTACCAGTAGAATTATCCAAGTAATTAGAATTTCCTGTCGCATTGGCAAAATATTCATAATTCCCTGAGCCTAGCAGAACATTCTGCCCGTTCGCAATTGAAACATCAGCACCGTCCCTGTACAAATGAATAGTTCCTGCCGTCGTACTTCCTGAAGCGTTCAGATTATTCAGATAAGTCAAAGAAATATTTCCAGCCGCACTATTCAACAGCAATGAAACCAGATTAGTGCCCTTGGTAATATTAACAAAATAACTCAAGCTGGACGAAGAATAATTCGGATTCCCACTGGAGACTGCCGTATAATTATAATATCCTGCATTGAGCAGGACAAAATTTCCGTTTTCACCCGTTTTATCAGTTCCATCTCTGAACAAGTTAACAATTCCATAAGGCGTAGAAGCAAAAGCCAATACAGCCTGCGGATACCGAACTTCCAAATCGTCCCCTTCCCCGTTTAAAGTTAAGCTAACACTTCCTGTTGTTTTGGTTATATTCAGCCAATATGTGATACTTTTCGCAGTATGATTCTCGTCTCCAGAAGAAACAGCAGTAATATTATAATACCCCCCGCCCCTGGTCACGTTCGCCCCGTTTTCAAATGTAATACTTGCTCCATCGCGATAAACCGCCACATTTCCGTACAACGTAGAAGCAGAAATATTCGTCTTCTGCGGATATTGGACAGTTAAATTATCTGCATTGCCATTCAATTCCAATTGTACATCTCCAACAGCCTTGTTGATGATAAAACTCGCGCTATCTTCGGCAAAAGTATAATTTCCTGTCCCCGTAACATTGCAAACATAATTATAAGTCCCTGCCGGCAATACAGCATTCGCACCCATTTCACTTAAAGTCACATCCGCTCCATTTCTATATAACTTCAAAACTCCTTCTGGATTGTCTGTCGTGCATGAAGCATTCACGCTCGTTCCATAAACTTGCGGAGACGCTACATCAAAAATCAGCGAAACACTGCTCTGAATCTTGGTGATATTCACGAAAAATGTCTCGCTATCTTGGGAATAATTTTGATTGCCTGCAAAAAAAGCAGTATAATTATAATAGCCTGCTGGCAGGGCGATATTTTTTCCATTTTCAGCAGAAGTCACATCTTGCCCATTGCGATACAGCAAAACACCTGAAAAGCCGGAAAGGGCTGTTCCATTAACCTGCGTTCCATAACTCGCGGTCAAATTATTTCTCGCGCCATTTAGGTACATTCTTGCATCTGGATCTGCCTTGCCAACAACATAATACCTGACTCCGCTTGTATTGAAATTTCCGTTCGTGTCATTTGCCCACCAGTAGTAATAATAAGTTCCCGCCGATAAGTCGCTGGCATTAAACATATAAACGTTCGAGAGATTTGTTACTGTTTTATTTATTCCGTTAAACTCAATTCCCGCGGCAGAAAGGCCTGTGCTTTCAGTCACTGTAACATTCAGCCAGTATGCCTGCTCGGAAACATATGCACTGCCATTGTTCGGTGCTTCGACATAACCTGAAAATGTTGGCGAAGAATTATCAATTATGTCTCCAAAAATGTTAACACTATCAACTCTGCAGTATTCGCTCACCGCTCCTGCAGTGCATTCAATCTTTATTTTAAAATTAGCATTATTATTTGCCCCGGACCCTGGACTATACTCTCTGGAAACGTACGCAGCATCATTCGCGCTATTGCCTCCCGTCTGCTCTAACATAACCCATGTCGTTCCATCAGACCATTCAACTTGAAACTCATCCGGCCCATCTAGTCCAACCAGTTTTCTGGAATAATTAATTATAATGTTCTGATAGCCCGAGGTACTGATTGTTCTTTCCATTACCGATGCTGGTTCTGTAGTGCTTGATGGTTGAGATTGTGCATGATACGTTCCCTGATACGGATCTGTCGTTGAAGCAGTCCAGTCATTTGCTCCTGAAACATGCGTCAAAGTCCAACTATTCAAGTTTCCGGATTCGAACCCGTCAGAAAGAATCGTCGCCCCGCTCACCAAAGGCAAAAACATCCCAATGAAAAACATAAACAAAACCAATATTCCTTTCTTATTCTTCATAATCTCTTTCATTACCAATTCTAACTTCTTGGAAAGCATAATCGCATTCTCTTCGCAATATTTCTGAAAAGTATCGTACACCTTAGAATCCAAACTAAGCGTCACCTTCTTTTTTCCCATTGATTACTAATGAGTTTCAACTTATATAAATATTTCCCTAGAACTCTATAGAAATACATATACTTCCATAGAAATAAATAGAAAGAAAAAGAAAAAATAAAAGAAAAAATAAAATTATTGGCCTTCTACATTGACATTATCCACCCGGCAATACTCGCTTACCGCTCCGGCAGTGCATTCAAACCTAATCTTGAAATTAGAGTTATCTCCCGCATTTGCAGGCAAGTCAAATGTTTTCAGAACATATCCCGCATCGTTAGCAGAATTGCTTCCAGTAAATTCAAGGACATTCCATTGAGCTCCGTCAAACCATTTAGCTTGAAATTCATCAGCCACATCAAGGCCGACAAGTCTTTTATAATAACTCACAGTTACGCTCGCATATCCAGAAGTGCTAATGCTTCGTTCCATCACGGAAGCCGGCTCATTCGTAGACATTGGCTGCGACTGCGCATATCTCGCTCCTTGATAAGGATTCGTCACGGCATTCGCCCAATCGTTGCCTCCGAAAACCTTGGTTAATACCCATCCGCTCAAGCTTCCAGACTCAAAATCGTCAAAGAACAGTTCAGTAGGTCCTGTAGGATCTGTCTCGTTGTTATCCAATGAATCAACACATCCAAGATCTGTTAAATCAACAAGCCCGTCTCCGTCGTTATCAATACCATCATTACACCGAGTCATTGGAATGTCTGTCTCGTCATTATCGCCTGCGTTTACACAACCTGAATCGGCCATATCAACGAAGCCATCCCCATCATTGTCAATGCCATCATTGCATTGACTTGGATTAGTATAAGCTGGAACATAAAAGCTTGTTCCCGCTACTTCGTTGATGTTGTTTGCAAGCAATTTGTAGTTCTCAATTCTTTGCTCACTGCTCAATCCTGTTATGCCATCGTTTTCAAAAGCTTCTAAGTGAACACTCGTCAGCAGCATGTTGTTATATTTCACAACCGCTGGCAAATAGTTCGGTAGCGCCGCAAAACTCGCCTTGTTCTCAGCTCCAACTGGCAACGTGTTCGGAGTATTTCTCCATCCTCTTGTTGGCCCGCCGTAATAAATCGCGTTAAATCCGTTGCTTAACGGAGTCAATGCATATCCTGGACTATTGTCATAATCCGCAATATCTGTTACCGAGCCTTCAAGCGTTGGGAATATTCCCAGCAGATTAGACCAACTATAGTATTTTCCCTGCCAGTAATAATCACCGGCAACATAGTAAAAGCCAGCGCAGGTTCCAAAGAAACCTTTTCCGCTGTTAATGAAATTCAGAATATTTGCTTTTCCCTGACTTCCAAGGGCATTTTGCTGATAGTATGCATCTCCTCCGGGCTGTACGTACAATTTTACATTCGGGAACCGCGAAAGGTCGCAATCGCTTTTTACGTCATTTCTATCGAGAAAGACATATTTTACGTTCGGGTCGTATGAATGCCACCAGTCAAAAAAATGCGTTTGCCACGACTTGCTCGGAGTTCCAACTCCGCCATTCCCAGTGTCCCCATAAATGACAACAGACGTATCGCTCTGAATAGGACAAGCCGGAGGCCGGGCTGACACGAAAACAAAAGCACTCACAATAGCCAAAACCAAAACGCTCACAATGAATATCTTTTTCATTTCATTCACCTCCTTTCAAACAAATACATAAATCCCTATGAAATCGGCTTTAAAAAAATTATCGTGTTCAACAGCCCTGTTGAAAAGGTATAATTATTGGTTTACTATTTTGATTGGGGCGAGCACGGTACACGAGCGCAAAAGTTAGTAAATATCGAGTGTGCCTGCGAGGAGAAGAGATTTGGGTGAGGAGGGGTGGGTTTTTCACTGAAAGTGAAATGATTGTTGGAATCCTAAACTTGCCAGAAAATCAGAATTGTTTGCGATAAATAATTTGACTTGCCAATTTAATAACTGCAAGTCAAAACAATCTGGGCGGGAGGGTGGGCGAGCAGTTACACGAGAGTATCTACAAGTAAATTATGAGCGTGGCTGCGAGTAAAACAATTCTAATAGATTTTCAACAAAGCCATACTCAAAACCTAACCTATTTAAATCAAGAATCACTTTACATGTTATGGAAAAGATCACCCTCACATTTTTAGGAACAGGAAACGCAGTGCCAACTCCAAAACGCAATCACACAGCCATGCTTCTCACTTACAAAAATGAAAACATTCTCATTGATTGCGGCGAAGGCACACAGCGCCAATTCAAAATAGCAAATCTCTCAGCCAATAAAATCACAAAACTGTTAATTACGCATTTGCACGGCGACCACGTTCTAGGCATTCCCGGATTGTTCCAAACTCTCGCAATGAACGACTATCAAAAGGTCCTAGAAATTTACGGCCCAAGAGGAACCGAGCGTTTTATCTCATCGTTAGAACAGCTCTTTCATATCAAAATAAAAACCCAAGTAAAAGAAATCTTCAGCAAATTCTTCGAAAGCGATGACTTCTACCTCGAAGCCGCGCCAATGAAACACGATACCCCTTGCCTTGCTTATTCTTTCGTAATAAAAGACAAATACCGATTGGACAAATCTGCATTAAAAAAACTAAAGCTACCAAACTCTCTGCTATTGAAAAAACTCCAAGTCGGCGAGGACATTACTTTCGAAGGCAAGAAAATCAAAGCGAAAGATGTTTCCTATCTAGAAAAAGGAAGAAAAATTACTTTCATTCTTGACACCGCATTCAACGAAGGCGCAATCGAGCTAGCAAGAGGTTCGGACATTTTAGTCTGTGAGTCATCATTTTCAAACGAAGAGTCTCAATTAGCAAGCGAAAGAATGCACCTAACCGCCGAACAAGCCGCGACAATTGCAAAGAAAGCCAATGTAAGGCAATTAATCCTCACTCACATCTCTCAGCGTTATGAACACAATCCAAGAATCATCCTCGAAGAAGCCAAGAAGGTTTTCAAGAACACGACGCTTGCAAAGGATTTCGATGTTATTAATTTCTGATAGAAAAGTTTAAATAACAATTAGACATTAAAGTTATACAATGACAATAGAAGTTAGGCTGAAGAAATGGGGAAATTCAATCGGCATAGTCATACCTAACGAAACAATTGAAAGACTATCGCTTAAACCAGAAGAACAAATAGTTATCGAAATCAGCAAAAAGGAAAATGTATTAAAAGAAATGTTTGGAAAAGCAAGATTTAAGAAATCAGCACGGAAGGTAATTGATGATTTTAGAAAAGACTCTGAAAGCAAATGGTTGAAATAAAAAAATGCCTCGACACATATGCCCTTGTAGAAATATTTCTTGGAAATAAGAAGTTTACAGATTACCTGCACAAAGAATTTATCATCAACGATTTAACGCTTGCGGAATTTTATGGCGTTCTCTTGAGAGAAGAAGACGAGAAGGTTGCTCACTATTGGTTTAAAAAATTAGAAAGATATTCCCAACCAGCAGATATTGACACTTTGATTGAATCAGTCAAATTCCGACAAGCGCACAAAAAAACAAACATTTCGTTCTTCGACGCTGTCGGCTATATTTTCTCAATAAAAAACGGTTGTTACTTCGTGACAGGCGACAAAGAATTTGAAGATTTCGATTTCGTTGAATTCAAGAAGAAATAAAGCAAAACTAATTTAACACCAGCGTTATGAACACGCTCCAAGAATCATTCTCGAAGAAGCCAAAAAGGTTTTCAAGAACACGACGCTGGCGAGAGATTTTGATACGATAGAATTCTGAATAAAACGCGGGTGAGATAACAAAAGGCGGGGCGGAGAAGCGAGCAGAGCGAGCTTCAACAAACAAGACGCCCGCAGGCGCCCAATTGAAGAAATTAAAAGAAAGCGTTTTATTCGAACGAAAGATTTCGATGTTGTTGAGTTCTAAAAAAGCCCCGTAGGACGCCACAAAAATTTAAAGTACACAAACATATAAACTAAGATTAACAAAAAGATTCCAAATGCAATAGCCGAATATATAATATCTGTCTTTTCTTTATTTTTAACAGCATAACTTATCGCGATAGCAGAAAAAATTAATCCCGTGGGCAAAAGCAAAATAAATAATAACGTAATGCCCGTTAAAGAAAAATAAGCCCATATCCATATAAGTCTCTGATTGCCCCACGCAAAAAACATAACCAAAATAATTACCTCAACAATCGCAGCAAAAAATACAACCTTCGTTAGCTTACTTGTCATCACAAAACCATTACATCAGATTATTTAAATCTCCCTCAAGAAAATTCTAAAACAGCAAATTCAAAATCTTAGAGCAAACTTAAAAATCTCACTACTTGTTTGATGCAGGCGAAATGTAGATAATCGTGTCGCCTCGCAAAAAGGTCAAGCCTATGTTCTTCTTAACTTCGCCGCTTTCGATTTCCTTTGCGTTGTCCAATGCAACATTTATATGCATATCGAACGCAAGCAAAGTTCCGACAAACTGCTTGTCACCTTTCAGCTGAATCAACACGTCTTTTCCCTTCGACTGATTCAACAGATCAAGTGGTCGCTCAATTCCGTTAACCATAATTGCTTTCAATAACTAACGTATTTAAATGTTTTGATGTTTCACAACTCTCTTCGATAAATCCAAAGATTTCTTATCTTAAGAATTATCTTCAATAAACAAATCAACTTTAAAAATGAATCAACCCACAACAATGCGGTCTGGCTGCCTCATGAGCGAAGCGAATGATTTCGTCAGTGTTGGGTTGATAACTGGCGAGCGAAGCGAGCTCTAATAAATTTGACGCCAGCCTCAAACAACTGGCGTCCTAGATATTAACAAAGCGAAGTTGCTTATCATCAAGACTTGCAGGCTGCCTCTCACGAAGAATATCGTGAGACTTTGTCTCGTGCCTCGCGAACAAAGTGAATGACCTCGTTGCTAGCGACCTCGTCTCTTGCAAAGCAAGACAAGTCCTATTGAAAGAAACTTTTATAAACTAACTTTTTCCAATCAAGTCATGAACAAAGGCAGAAAAATTTCCGGAGGAAAATATCACGCGAATAGAAAGAAAAGGTTTTATGAAAGAAAGAACCAAGAGCGAGTCGTACACTTAAAGGAAACAAAAAGAAAATCTCTCCGCGTTAAAGGCGGCAACACAAAAACAATCATGCTCAGTTCAAACCAGGTTAATCTTGTTGTGAATGGCAAAACAAAAAAATCAATAATCAAAAACGTTGTTGAAACTCCGCAAAACACTTTTCTTGCAAGACAGAATCGTTTGATGAAAGGCGCAATAATCATGACCTCTGAAGGCAAAGCAAAAATCACAAACCGCCCAAGCCAGGAAGGCCATATTAACGCAGTTCTCTTAGAAAAATAATCCTCGTTAAACTCTTTTCAAAATAAATTAATACACGATTGTTTGCGATAAATAACTTGATTTGCACACACTAATTAATTGCAAATCGAGACTTTCTGGATGACGGCTCCCAAACCCTGAAGGGTTGGGTATCCGTCAGTTAGGAGTGCTTCAGTTTAATATGCGGAAAGCACAGTTTGATTTTTCTTCAAAAATTCAAACTCCCAATTGTTCGAGTTCCTTATGTAATTCTCGACAACTTCAGCTGTCACACAGCCGACGCTGCGGAAAAATTTTCCCGGGCTCCACAAATGCAGTTTCCAGCCATTGCGTAAAAAAACTTCCCTCCAGATTGTACATCTCTTGAAAAATATTCGTGCGCTTCCTCCTTTCAAAATTTGCAATGCAAAGCTCACCGTCATCGTCGGAGGAATCTCGACGAAGATGTGGATGTGATTTGTCATCACCTCCATCTCATAAATTTTTATTTTCCATTGCGCTGCAACAAAGCGCAATGCTTCCTCGCATACTGTCCGCGGATACGGATGTCTGAAAGCTTTGATGTTGTACTTCGGCCTCCAGACAAAATGATAAGCCGACTGGCCTATCGAGTGTTTATGTTTTGTTATTTCAACCATTTTTCTCCGCGCGAAGCGCGTTGTCGCGCTCCGCAAAGTTTATTTAGAACAAGACAGTTACCACTATGAATTTCATTCAGTGAGCAACATCCTGCTCACTTTTTTATATTAGTTCGAGAATAAATAGTGTACGCTCCCGCGCCCCACTCAGCCTAAAGGCAGAGGCTCCAACGAATACTTTGTGGGTAGGGCGCAAACAATCGACGGAAAATGTCAAAAGAGCCAAAAAGTTTAAATACTCGTCTCTGCAAAAGATTTATAAAGCTTTCGGCAAGAAATCATGTTACTTTCAAATAATAAAAATCTAATTAGGAGTTAATTTCAATGAGCTATGTCAAACGTTGTCCTGAATGTGGAAGTGTCGGTCTTACTTACGACAGCCAAAATGGAGAAGTCATCTGCAATGAATGCGGACTCATCGTCGAAGAAAAAATAGTGGACACTGGTCAGGAATCGGGCGGCCAATTCGACAAAGCAGACAAAAAAGGCCGTGGCGGCGCCCCAATGTCGATGCAAAAATACGACAAGGGCCTCACAACAAACGTCGGCGAAATCTCAGATATTTATCGTTTAGAAGCTGGTCAAACAAGAAAATTCCTAAGACTAAAAAAATGGCAGGAAAGAGTTTCAACCTCTATCGAAAGAAATCTTCGTCTGGCAATGGCCGAATTAAGAAGAGTCGCTTCTTTCCTAAACCTCCCATCAGTCATCCGAGATGAAGCTTCAAGAGTTTACAATTATGTCTTGCAAAGAGGTTTAGTCCGCGGCCGCTCAATGGAATCAGTCATCGCGGCCTGCATTTATGCCGCTTGCCGTTCATACAACATTCCAAGAACTTTAGACGAAATAGCAGAAGCATCAGATGTTGAGCGAAAGGAAATCGGCCGGACTTACAGATTCATCGTAAGAAAACTAAAAATCAAAGTCACGCCTTCAAGTCCAAAAGATTACATCTTAAGATTTTCTTCAATCCTTCATTTGTCTCCTAAAACACAAAACGAAGCATTCAAGATTCTCAAAAAAGCAGACATCTCTGAATTAACTTCTGGAAGAGGCCCAGCAGGAATTGCCGCAGCCGCATTATATGTCGCAGCTTTATTAAACGATGAGAAAAAGACACAGAGAGAAGTCGCCGACGTCGCAGGCATCACCGAAGTCACAATCAGAAACCGTTACAAAGAACTTACAGATCGTCTAGGTCTTGAAGACAAGCTCAACTCAAAAGTCAACTCCGCAGAAAAAAACAAGAACAGAAAGTTCCCGCTAAGAATTAAGTAGCACTCATCGAATAAACAAACATTTAAAACAACAAAATTTTTCTCTAATTGATTAACGAGCGGGGTTGCCGGAAAGCGAATCACTTCGTGATTCTCATTCGTTCGTCTGCTAATGCAGCCAAACGAGCGGTCCCGCTCCGATAAAAATCGGAAAACAAACAAATGCGGGGTTGCCGGAGCGGTCAAACGGGACGGACTCAAGATCCGTTGGCTTAGTGCCTTCACAGGTTCGAATCCTGTATCCCGCATTTCATGTCCGAAGGACATGTCAATTCCGCAGGAATTGTGAACTTCCGACAAGCCTGTCGGACTATTGTAGTTTAGGGAACTCATAGAAAACCCTCTTCTAAAGGGGTTTGTATTTCGAATCCTTCGAATGTGAACTTGTTCGCGTTCGAATGAAAATCGCGAGGCGATTTGCTTTATCCCGCATTTCAAAAGAATTACTTAACCGCATCTATTTTTCTTTCATTGTTCCTACGCTTAAGAAAAAGAATTATTATTCCAATTAATAAAACAATAACGATTATAGCAATCGTGATGTATATTATTGATTTTGAAATTGTGCTCGGAACATCTAGTGTAGATGATGCGTCTTCTTGAGATACTACTTCTATTGGAAAGTCTACGTCGTATCCGACGTTAAGTTTTACATTGCCTTCTCCTCCTGACGGAATATATGATACTTTAAATCCCACCGTATAATTATCGCCAATCTCCGCAGTATTCGGAATGGAAATACCCAATATTACTCCTCCTTCATTTTCTCCAGGGTTCACAGTGTATTTGTTTTCACCGATTACTTCTGCAATGTCGTCTCCTTTTGTAAGAGAAACGCTTGCTTCTGTAGTCGGTTCATTCACACCATTCACTAACGAGAAAAATACTTCTCTTGTTTCTCCAGGATACATTTTCAGAGGATTGCCTTGCCAGTAAGGGGCGTTTACACCTAAAGTAGCTGCTAAATTTAGACTTAACACTGCTAGAATTATTGCTGAGATTAATTTATTGCTATTACCCATGCGTTACCTCCTATTGCAGAATACGTTTGAGAGCTTATATCCGGAACAGATGTCAAACAATATGAAAGAGTTTCAGTGTTCCCTGTAGGGCCTCTTGAAAGTGAAGAAGTAGCTATTGGTTTTGGAGAAGAGTGTATGAGCGAATCTCCTTGTCCGCACACATCCGCCTGGGATGCTCCTGCTGCTTTGAAATTAGCTGCTGGAATGTTTTGTATAGAATCTACTTCCCCAACTAAATCATATGATGTTACTATAATCGCGCCCGGAGGAGCTTCAAAATTTCCGTTGTTTGTGATTACTGTTTGTTCTGTTGAAATAATATTAAAATCGCCCGGGGCAGCAGAAGGAAAATTAATTATTGCCGAACTTAGCGAAATATCTCTTAAAAGATTCACAATAAATGTTGATGATGATGTTGCAGAAACTAATTTTGTATCATTTACTTTTACATTTACTGCCCATCCGCCGCTTTTATCAAAATAGTCCATTAAAACGGCGCATTGATATGTTTTTTCTTTTTGTGTTTGGGATTGAACAGAACATGTCCCGGTCCGTGTTTGCTCTCCTGCATTTGTAAACTCTGCTAAAGCTGTTTCATCAACCAAATCGCTTGCTCCATTTGAATCTCTTGCAGTAAACGTAACTGTAACGGAAGTTGTCGATGGAGAGGGGTTTAAATTTACATTGGGTATTGGTTGCAGATCGACAATGGTCGGGATTGCATTTCCCACATTAATTTTTACTCCTGTTGGTTGAGACGGAGAAAAACTTATATCTTCTTTAAACACAAGCACCAAAACAAGAAAAGCTAGCACAACCGCCAAAATCACAACCATCACCAAATATTTATTCCCCCTCTTTTTCCTTTTATTCATACACGCTAAAGAGAATTAATCTTTAAATAGATTTTGCCCAGAGGAATTCTGAAACCTTATACAGTTATTTCAGTATTTCAATAGGATTTTTTCCTGTGCCCGCATTTCATAATTATAGTCCATCAGAATAAATTACTACGAATCACAAATACTCTTTCTAATTTGTAATTCAGCAAGGCTATGACCTAAAATTTTTTGTAACATTTTATTAGCATATTGACCAAACTCATCGCTTGGAAGAGAAGCGCCAGAAGAAATAAATGTTTTAAAAACACTGTTAATTTCCGCAACAACTAAATGAGCTGTTCCCGACTGTGGATCTCGGTATTTAATGATTACATTATTTATATCGTTAATATCCAACTCAAGATATGTCTTAACTCCGCCATACTGTATTCCAAATATTTTTGAGTCAGGGTCATTGTTTACTAACTCAAAACACGTCTGACCATCAGAAGTAACTAGTATTGAAAAAGTATTACTATCCTTTCTTTCAAACCTTGCAAATTCAGATAATTTGATTGCATCTTCTCCTTCACCAAAAGTAATGTCTGAAGAAGAAACAAGAGAAGAAGGAGATATTATAACTTCAGACACTGAGGCACTCAAAGGTTTATCAAGCCGAGCTACAACATTATCCGAGGTGGTATAAGATATTGCAAGAGCACCCTGTTTTACAAACAAATATGTGCCTTCCGATTCTCCATCTCTTCTTAACTGGTAAAAGATTCCATATTGCCCATTATTAAGAAGAATCGCCTTTAAACGTTCATTACGGGGCAGTATATCTTTTCCACTCGCCGCCCCGTCCGTCCCAGCGCCGCCAGTCCCCGCTCCGTTCGTCGTCCCGCTCGTTCCAGCTTCGCCATTTGTCCCATCATCCGCCGCTCCAGTTCCGGCAGTTCCACTAACAAAACTTTTACATTTTCCATTATCACGGTCATAAACACAATTGTTACTCGGAACACTGCAATCATTATTTTCACAAGAATTTCTAGTTTCAGATGGATAACCCTCACAGCTTTTTACGTTAGCACACGAAGAACAACTGCCAGAGAAAGTTCCGCTCACAAAATAACATTTGGCATCTCCGCCCCCCTTTCCCTTGCACTCATCATAGTCACAAGTATTAAACCACCCATCTCCGCATTCATCACAATGATATTGCAATGGTTCATTCGCCTGTTGAGTTTGAGCAGGAGCTGAATCCAAACTTGCTGAAGGACAAATGGGATTATTACTACTATCCTCCAAAGCGCGATAACTATTCCCCTTTAACTTTTCAAAGATATTATGAAAGGGTTTATCTGTCTTAGTAACTTCTAAATTTGCGTATCCAATTAAATCATCAAAATTCTTTGAATATGCAACATAAACGTAATCTTGAAGATTGTCAGAATATATAATGTAATGCTGTGCTCCTTTTCCATAATATAAAGAAGTCTTTTCGCCTCCAAACAAAATTTCTTGCACTTGTGAATTTATAATTGTAACCGTATTGCCCAATGTAAAACAATTTGTTGACGTCCCAGCACTCGGAGTTGTGCTTGCTGGCTTACCAAACTCCTCGCTAATTTCAACACGATAACGGTATCCGTCCTGGCTGTTTACCCTTACAATCTTCTCAAAATACTTAAGAGGAATTCCTGCAAAATCTCTGTCTTCATACCCAGAAACAATACTCTTAAATTCTGCCTGTGAATCAATTTTAACAAATCTGCTCTTGAGTTCTCCAACTTGAACAGAATCTTTCTCAGCCCTAATTTTATCTAAAAGATTATTATCGAGATAGATTATAGTTCCGCCGTCTTTCATCCACAGCCCAGTATAAGTAAGTTTATTATCTGACGTATTAGAATAAAATACCATATCATAATACCTCTGAAACACCGTGTCAGGCATACCATAAACCAAAATCCTCTCATTTGGGGGAAGCTGCGCCTGTTCCTGCTGTTGAGCCTGTCCAGTTTCTGGCGTCGCTTCTGTACATTCAGTTACTTTAATTTCATTGTTGGCCAATGCTTGCGGAGTCCTCCCTTCTAACGCTTCTGCAACTTTCTTTTGGTCTGCACTAAGTTTACTAAGATCAACTTGTCTAATCAATTGATATGCTCCATTAACAACTTCAAAAATCGTAATTCTATTTCCATCGCTATTCGTTGCGGTTGCTCCCTGAGCACTTACCTCAACGCCTGTCTCAGCTCCGCCAACTTTTACCTTGTTATTTTCAACTACAACGTCCCGAGCAGTGCATACTGGTGCAACACTTCCAGTCGTCCCCGTTCCAGCTCCAGCAGCTGGAGGATTACTAACACAGTTACTAGATGTAATCACGCCCTGTTGCAATGTTTCTGGCTTTTTCCCAGTTAATGCTTCAACAACTACTTTCACATCTTCGTCGTATTTACTCAAATCAATTCCCAGAGCTAGTTGATATGTTCCATCAGAACCCACATTCATAACCACAAGGGTTTCTCCGTTAATGTTTGTTGCAGTCACTACACCGCTACCTAGCTCGACACTTGTCAAAATTCCACCGAGCGTTACCTTATTATCCTTATTAACTTCAACTTTACTAGATATGCAGATTTGTTGTGTCTCGCCATTTTCGTCCACAACCCTTGTCCCTCTAATCTCTTCATCTTCAGCACCCTTATAATGCCAAGCAATATACGCCTGCGCGTCTCCTCTGATTATCAGCACCTGCGCCTTGTGCCGATTCCAGAACAATTTCTCAAACAAAGCATTTGCCTTATCAATCGCAAGTTTAGCAGCATCAATAGAACCCAACTTCGCAACATCGCTCTTCAGCAACATCAATTCATTCTCTACCGCAGAAACTTCCAATGTCTGTCCCTGCGCATCAAGCATTTCCTTCGCCCTCGCATCCAAAACTTCAAGTGTTTCATCAAGCGTTCCGACATTCCCTTGCGTTATCGCCTGCTCAACGCTCCTTTGGTCAATCCAGCATCTTATCTTTGGCTGGTCGCAATATCCAACATCAACATACCTGCTTGGGTCTGTCTGGCTTCCCGGATTATCCGTCGAGCAAATTCTTATAATTCCCCTATTATAAATCTCCGGACTTACTGTCTCTTCAACTCCTGCCTGAACATTCGGATTCAATAAAGCTGCAGGATTGTTGCTTCCGCTAACACACTCTTTCTGCGACGTTATAGTAACCTTGCTCGCCTCGCTTTTTATGTAAGAATCTCTAAGATAATTAACTGCAAAACTAGTGCTGACTTGCTTAAACCCGCACTTTTCATCCCTATTAATCCTAACGCACAATTCCTTGTAGCCCTGCGGCGCAGTAAAGTCCTTTGTCTCTGACTTATATTCCCCCGTAGCTATAAATCCAGACGCAACTGAAACCGTCGGATTCGCAGCATAATATCCCGAAGTCGGCGGATCTCTAAGATAAACGCTGTACTGAACTCCTTGGTCGTTCCCCGCAAAAATATGATAAAACAATTTGTATTGCGACGTCGCTGGAACTGTCGCGGTTGTGAAAGTCTTCTCGTCAAACCACGCATGGAACTGCGGAGGCGAATCCGGCTGAAGCAATGTGTCAAATTTCGTTGGCGCCTTAATCGAAATGAAAGACTTGCAGACCTCGCTCCCAATGTCCTGCAAATTTCCTGCCTTGAACGCCGTAAACGAATTAACCGCATAGCTCTGAGTAAAGTAATCAACAGAATTCTGCATGTTCTGCCACGCGCCCATAACTGAAAGATACTCCGCTCCCCCCCTAACTCCCTGCCCATACGCCATCTCAATCAGCTTCGGAATCAGTATGTTCACAATCGGAGCGACCTGGTTCCAGAAAAACTCGCAAAGATAAATCGAATAGACCTCGTCGCATATTCCAGTCATTTGTCCCGTGTCTAAATTATTCTGCAGGCAGTCTCTGAAATTCTTCAATATTGAAATCCATCCTTCAATTCCCGCGTGAATTCCCGTCAGGCAGACCGGAATCATAATTCCTTCTCTAATGTTCGGCAGGCACAAGAAAATGCTCCCTATAATTCCTGTCTGCGCAACATTCGCCACATAGTACGTCCCTCCAAGATTGCATCTCGACGGTGGACACACTACTGGGTCGCATACATTAAACATCAAGTGGCAGTCTTTAGGCGACATGAAATCCTGGCATTGCGTTGAAGGCGTTCCCGTCATAGGCTTCCCAACCTCAAACCTCTCTCCCCCAATACTAACAAATTTGTTTCCATACTGCTTCGCCGCTTCCATAATCGCCTGCTGTCCTCTTTGAATTAATATCGTTGCTTTGCCACTATCCAATCCAGGAAACGCATTCAATGGTTGTCCGGTGTTCATATTTATCTGCTGGCACAAATCATCTCCGAATCCTGAATCAAACTGTATCTTCCCATTCTTCCCGACATTGCATATCCAGAAGCTCGTTACTCTTCCCGAAGCATCAAACGCCCCAATTCCCCCAAACGCCGGAAGAGTCTGCTGTGTCGCCGCGTACCATCCTGCCTTCGTGTCAAACGGCACAATCGCCGGCATTCCCTTGTACGGCTCCATCTCGTAATACCTCACATGCCTGTCGCTCGACTGTATTTCATTTTGATAACTCGTGCTATCTAATGATTTCACATTCCCGAGTCCGTATGCTCCGGTAAATGCAACAGGGTCTATCTTCGTTCCTGGCTCACTTTGTTTAGTTACTTCCATTATCCCATAATTGCCAGTCTGTGGATTTCCCTTAAGTCCTAAATAATAAACTCCAGTACCAAAACTCTTTTCTACGCCCCCTTTATCTTTAGTCGAAACTCCATTCGGAACACTAATAACTGCAAAATGCGTGCTTTCACCAATCAAACCAGTTTCTGTACGTTGCTCGGCAGTCAACGGCTTCAAAGGCGCTGCAAAATTTGGCGCATGCTGGCTTGAAAGCTCCAGCACAGAAGGATATCCCTTTTTCTCATTTTCCTTGCTCTGCTTGAATTCCTGGTTCACAATCATATTTTCATTAACTCTCATAGCAACATCTGTCAATTTGCCGTTAACATTCTGCGCCTGCCCTTCCCCAAGTCCGGTTCCTTGTCTCTGCAGTTCCGCATTCAGCATCAGCGACCTCATTGCTTCCGTCGAAATCAAACTATTATTCACATTTTCCTCGCTCAACAATTCTTCAACTCTGACTGTCTTGCTCTCTGTCCCGTCCGCATTCTTCCAAGTATTGTCTCCAAGGTCAATCGTCATTCCAGGATAATCTGCTTTTATTTGTGCAGCAAGTTTCTTCCTCACCGCATCAGTATCAACGCTCTTCCCGAAAATATCTGTCGATTTTGTCTCTGTATTTTGTATCTGCTGTATCTTCGCATTTACTTTATTCATTGCAGCAGTCGTCCTTGAAATTTCAGAATCTATTTCAGATGACTTCGCAATGTAACAAGCATCCATAGTCGGATAAGTTTTCGGCACAAGCTCTTTGCATCTTTCCGTCCATCCATTCTCTCCGTTCATTACCTCCTGTCTTGCAATCGCTTCTCCGCTCAATCCTGTCATGAAATTCTTGAACGTCAGCAGCGTTGCAGTCGCAAAGCACGCGCCCTTCAATCCGCTAACAACTTTCCCAAGATTGTCCGCAATCTTCTGCCACTTCTGAATCGTCTTGTTAAGATTCTCAATCTTTTCGTTTACTTTGTCCGGCGTCAGCTGTATCGCTCTCTTTTCAATCCCGACAAAAACAGTCATATTCGTTTCAGTCCTGCCCCCCTGCGCACTCGGAATCAATCTTATTTTAACAGACTTCTCAACGTCCACACTATCAAGCTTTACATCAACCCCGCATATTGGCTTTACAGCCTCATCAACTTTTAAAGGACGAGTTTCCGTTTTAGGAACACTATCTTTCTTAGCCGTATCGATACAGGAAACTCCAACTTCCACTTTATCAACTTCGACCTTATTCAACTTTATAGTCCCGACTTTCTTATCATCTCCGTTTTTCAAATCATAACTGGAACCCAAAACCATTCTCATTCCTCTTCCTTGAACAGTAAAATCAGCGCTTGCCTTTTTCGCCGGCTCGCTCAAAGACACAAGCCTCAAAACTTTCACGCTGTTGTCAAATTCTATCGCTTCCCCGCTCAAAGAACTGTCAAACTGCCTCAAACTTTCCAGCTCGCTCTGGTAAGATTCTGTCATCGCATCCCCTGGATAAAGCCCGATATAACGATTGCTCAACCTCGCCTGGCTCTTATCGTCCCCGAACCCTCTCGCAAGATTAATCGCTTTTTGCAGCGCTTCTTTTCCATAAATCCCATCGTTCTCGCTAGGGTAGTCGTCCGCAACTCTTTCATAAGATTCTATCGCATTATCATAATGCTCCGTATATTGCGGCTTAACCGCATTCCCAGATTTTTCCCCAGCATAAATCTTAATCAAACCATAAACAGTATTGAAAAATTTCTTCTGGACATCGCTCAAAGTCCCTTCGGAAGTAGAGTTCATAATAAATGTCCCGTCTCCCTTCACCAAATTCTCTCCATCAAAATAATATTCTCCTTTGATTGTCGAATCAGCATTATTATTCAAATCAATCCAATACCTTCCCCCTATTTCTTCAATAGAATAAGATTTTCCATCAATAAAAATAGAGCTAGCGTCACCCTCACCTTTTGTTTTCAACTCAAGCACAAACTGCTTTCCCGAGCATGTTCCGATTACCTTTCCGCTTTCTCCGTCCCCCATTAGCTCTATTCTCTTTACACTGCATCTCCCATCGAGAAAGTTGCTCCCCTCATACACATCAAATGAATCATATGAGCTTCCGGATGAAACTTCTATTCTCGCTTTTTTCTGTGCTGCAACATAACTATCATACGCGACACTCACTCCAGCTCGGCAATACATTCCCGGAACAAAAAATTCCCTTGACGTCTGCCCTTTCTGAACCCGTGTAGTAATCGCCTTTCTGTCTCCTTCATAAATCGAAACCTCCGCATAATTTTCATCAGCGTTCTCAAGCCTCACAAAATATCTTCCATTCCAGAAACTGCTCTTCAGTTTCTCGCTCTGCCAATCCTCAAAGCTCGTCGGCTCTAAAATAAAATCGCTTCTTCCTATTCCGTAGGCATTATCCGCATCATAAGAAATTCTCGCCTGCAATGTCACGTTTACCGAATCTGGAAGTTTCGCTTCTTCCGGCTGTCTCTTCAGTAAAACAACTGCATATCCGATATTGTTCACAAGCGGGCTTCCAAGAAGAGTGCTCTGCGTCCTCAACGCTGCTCTCGCCGGATGAAACCCGACATCAAGAACTTCATCCGAGCCAGATACAACTGTAAAATCAATATTTTTTATTTGATTCACTTTAATCAGTGGGTTAATATCAATCGCGTTTATCTGGCAGAACACCGGAACATCCTGCTCGGCAAGAAGGTCGCTCCTCACAACCTTTGGTTCACACCCGAAAGGCGCAACTTGCAGCATAAAATCTTCTCTCGAATCGCACGTGTCTTTGTTTCCTAAAATCGGCCAGTATGTGCTTGCCTGGCTTCCATAAGTGGTCTGGAAAGACGGCGCTGGCTGGTACGTCGCTGAAACCGCACTTCTGCTGCTATACATTGCGGCAATCGAAAAACTGCTCGAGAAAATAGTTCCAACTAAAAATATCACTACAAACGCTGCAAAAAGTTCTTTAGTTCTCATCAAACTCCAGATACAAATGTTTACTTTCAAACGAATCAAAATTCTCAGACAGTTTCTCAAGCGAATCCGGCCTCGGCAATCTCTCAGCGCTGATTTTCAATTTGCCTTTCTCCAGCTCGCTGTCGAGCAAATATGTATTCAAAACTCCACCCCCGACTAATGAACTATCTATTTTAGTCGCGGGAATAGTAATATCAAAACATTCCTCCTTCGTGCTTCCAAACAATCCGAGAAGCCCTCCCCTCGACGCTTCAATGCACTGCGTCTTCGTACTCTCTGGAATTGTTATCGTTGAATTTCCGTAAACATAAACCTTCACTTCGTAGCTTCCTTCAGAAAGCTTAATTTCCTTCTGTTCAGGCATTGCAATCGTCGTAATCTTCCCATCATCTCTCGCGAAAGAAACAATCGCTATCTCATTTCCTATTTCCTTTCCTCCGACTTTCAATTCAAGCTCAACTTTTCTCTCCCTCTCCAAAATAACTTCCACAAAACTTTGTTCGTTGCTCGAAACCAGTTCCTTCTTTTCGGCAAATCCTCCCGCTTGGACATCAAGATAACCATTCACGCAAGCCGGAGCAGGCGTTCTCAAAACTCCGTCAATGCTCTCCCCAAGCCTGCACTTCTGGTTGAAGCACTCGTAACTTAAATTTCCGTTTACTTTATTCAGGTTCGCGTCATAAAGATGTATCTCCAAATCCTGCGTCATAAACTCGCAAAGGTCGGACTCCTCTTCTTCGACAATAGTCTCTCCTGACAGAGCATTTCTCGGCATGTTCTTATCAACTATCACAACAATTGGAAACTGGAATAATTCTGCCTTGTCATAAAGTTGCACCATCACTGGAAATTGCACATCATAAATAAACTGATAAGGCACATAACAGAATCCCATCAGCCCCATTCCAGCAGCTGTCCCTATTGGCTCTCCCATCATAAGCTCATCGTCAACCCCATCCCCATAAATCTCAACCTTCGAAGGCCAATCTTTAAAGTAAAGAAAATTCACTGCCTCATCGGTGCTCTTATCATACACAAAATACTCCCTTTCCTTCTTCGTTATGTCATAATAATTTCCTTTTAGCTTAATCGTCTGAAAATTTTCTTGCAATCCTGTCTTTAGCGAATCCATTACTTCTCTTGTTTGCCATATCTTGGGTCCGCACTGAATTTCCGCCCCGCTTACCGGAGCATAATTATACAAAACATCAACCGCATAATTTTCTAAAAATGCCTTTTCCATTTCTTCGTTATAAATTCCAGTAGCTAAATTGTAAAACTTTCCAAGTTTGCTGTCTACTTCAATTTTATAAGAATCCTTGCTCGCGCTTTGCTCTGCCCTCGAAACACTCAATGAAGAATCAACGCTAACTTCTACCTTATTCTCCAGGATGCTGACATCTGCCGTCGGCTCTCCCAATTGAATACCAAATCCTTGGCTATAATAATATTCAAAATCGCAATTCCTTACTCCCTCTTCAACATATCTTGCTATTTCATCCTCGATATCGTTCAAAGTAGGAACATTCTCTTTTATAACTCCATTTCCTTCGAGAGAATACCAATATTCTACCGGGCTTCCCAGGAAATTCAAATGAGAAGAGAACGGCGCATACTCGCTTCCAGGCACATAATCTTTTATGAAAATCCTTCCTCCCCCCGCCCCAGCAAGATTCACAGCAGTTCTTGCCTCCCCTTCAATGCACTCGCTGTAATAATCAAAAACCGGCTTCAGCTCCTGCGGAATCTGCCCATCCTCAACATTTCTGTTTATCGTAAACAAGAACACAACAAGCACAACCAGGATTATCGCAATGATAATGTAAATCGAAACCTGTGCTTTCTTAGACAGATACTTACCGAAAAAATGATTCGCATAAATATCTTGGCTAGGCACTATTTGTGGGGAGGAGTTGGCTTGGGAAAATAGTGCATCGCGGGTGGGCGAGCATGTTACGCGAGAGTAATCTGTAGATAAATTACGAGCGTGGCTGCGAGTTGGGTTAGACAAATCGTCACCAAAAGATTTTCCAGATTTCATTTCTTCCCCCCCTTCTTAACCTTGCTCTCAATCAAATTCATAATTTCGGTATTCAAATCTTTCTCAATAACTTCCTTAAACTTGTTCCAAAGTTCCTCATTCTCCACTAAAAGCAAATACTTTTTCATCTGCACTCTTTATTTTAGCTGCGTGAACTCAAATTGTTCGCAACTAATAACTGATTTAATTTATTAAATCAGACTCTCCGGGTGGGAGGGTGGGCGCGAACAGTAAAAAATTCACGAACTGTTCCAAAAGCCAATTTTCCAAAATTTATAAACCTTGTTATTAATTAAATAAGTAACTTACTTAGTTAGTAAGATAAATGGCCCCTAGACTGGCCAAGCTTGGACGGTTGCGGGGAGAACCTTGTAAAACTAATGGCCCCAGGCAGAATTGAAGCCAAGACCTCCTGCGGGTCTTAGCGAACCCAGCAACCTTTCGACTTGTTAAACATCGACTCTCCGAGCCGATTGCTGTTTCATTTCATTCAACAGCACATGGCCCCAGGCAGAATTGAACTGCCGCCTCATCCACGTCAAGGATACGTCTTAACCACTAGACTATGGGACCACAGACCCTTGTCTCTTGGGGAGATTGCATCTCACCTTAGACTATGGGGCCAATATTCTATTACTTCCCATTGTCTTGGGATGAAATCCCACTAGACTATGGGGCCAACCCGTAATTTCTTCCGACTTCATTTCCCGTAGTCTCTTGAAAACCCCGCAGGTTTGCCTTAGACTATGGGGCCGAGCGAATAAAATAATCGGCTACTTCAAAACTCAAAAATTGTAGATATTTAACTTTATTGTTTCTACAAAACAAACCAAAAGACAGCGGCCAAGGCAATCATAATTAAAGCCAAAATCCAAAACATCCATCTCAAGAGCTTAAGTCCTATAAGAAGAAACAAAACCGCTCCAACAACTGACAAACCAATCCAAAAATAATTCCCAAAAACAAAACTTTCTCCTGACGAATCACTCTGATTTTCACCTTGAATAATGCAATCCTGCGGGCAACTTTCTGTTGTTTCATAACACGGACAGCCTTCTTGGCCTTGACAGATATCTTGCTGACAGCCCGCATCGCCGCAAAAATCCAAGCAAGCAAAGTTCTCCTGGGCCGCAGCCAAAGGCAAGACTGCTAAAAATAAAACAATCGATAATATCACCAACTTTTTCATAAATCAATCACGAAAACAAATGTTATAAAAGTTACTAAATCAAAAGTGTTAATATTAAAGAGTAGTAACAAAAGAAAGATTTAAATAGTTCTTCCCATCTAAAATATCATGCAAAACAGAAAAACAATCGCAATATTAATCGCAGCAATTTTAGTTTCAGCAGTTTTTATAGCCGAAGCCATAGCTGCTAGCCCATCAATTACCGGCAATGCTCAAGTTATAAGCGTCACTGGCCACGGTCCCGCACTCCTTACAAAAAATCAAGCCGAACGATGGCTCTTCTCTGGGAAAGATTTCACATTTAACTTTTACAAACCACGCACATATGATTATTCAACAGACATGACAATTGAATTTACTGTCAAAGCAGATGTTTTCGCTAGCGCGAAGCTCACGATTGATCAAATAGTGGGTGCATACGATGAATCTCAAGGTCCGCCTTACAACTTACAGGAATGGTATGCCTACGATTTCTCACAGCATCAATACGTTTTCCGAGGTTCAAGCCAAAACGATAATATCTTTCAGCCAAACCCATCAACACCTGTTCCCAAAAATGAATTAACAATCACAAATCTCCCGCACCAGTACATCTCACCCGAAGGATATCTAACAATCAGATATCACTTTGTCTCTCAAGACCACGCTCAAACAACCGCAGTAAGTAATGAATATATTCATTACATGCCCATTCAAATTACAACTATCGAGATTTAATTAAAACTTTAAAATTACCACCATACATTGCTAGAATTAATCAAATCCCGCTCGCAAGAAAACTCCACCACGGCTTCTTCACAAAAGTAACCTCGCCGGTTTCAGCATCAACTTCAGTTATAACTTTTCCTTTTGTCTTAAACAACCCCAAAAATCTTCCATGCTTATCACCAACTAATTCGTAAACGACTCTCGTTTCATTTCCTTTTGTTATTGTGCTCTTTTTCAATTCAATTGTAAAATTCATTTCTCCCAGTCTTTCTCTTGCCTTTTCTGCAGCTCTTGGAGGCAAAACTTTCAAAGTAACATTCCTTCCGTCAGGAAGATTTAATATCAATTTTGTTTTATTATTTTCGCTAATAGTTTCCAACTCAAGAGTTGTATTAACTTCTATTTTTTCAATAACAATTGTAATAATCCTTCCAGAATTTCCCGCAGTTATATTGATGATTCTTCCGTCTTCAGTTTCACAAGACACAACCGCCCCTCGGCATTTGCATCCTTCAGGACATTCAGACTCGTTTCTTTTCTGCCAAGGAAGAAATTTCCTAAACCTGTCTTTGTCTTCCTCTGTCCTTTGGATTTTGCATTCCCCGTTGATACATTTACTAATTGATCCTAAACATTTTACATTTGTCCCACACTTTGGTTGAGAACAATCTGCATCAGTCACGCATTCAGAAATGCCGTTCAAAGCTTTTTCACATGCTCTCTTCGTCTCAAAAGTCTGCAATCCTTCATACATAAACGTTCCGCAGAATTGTTTTTGAGAACATTCTTTGTTTGCATTGTCGAACCAATAATAATTATTACAAGATGAATCATCTGGCGTTTCTTCTTCACATTCACTTGATTGTACCGAGCGACAACCACATCCAGTACCAGAATATCCGCAATTGTATATTTTTTTCCCATCGGGGCACTCGTAATACTTGTAAATACACGATCGCGGTAAAATTGTTCCTTCTGGTACGTCTTCGTTAATACGTTTAATAAAAATAGTTGCATTTTCCTGCCCAAAATATTCTGACCATTGCGCTTCTTCTAGACGTATCGAAATGTCGTAACTATTATCTCCAGTTAGTTCGTATTTTTTTTCTTCTCCCGATGAGACATATTGCATATCATCTAATGGCGTAATCGATAAAAGAACTTGACCCCGTACAACCGAGCTTAACATTATTTTTCTTGCTTGTTCATCTATGGAAAAAGTCAATGTATCTCCATTTTTGATAAGTGGACTGGTGTAACCCTCATTTAGCTGTTCGTTGGAGACAGAATAAGTTTCATAAGCAGAAACAAAACCCAAACTCGCTACAAAAATAAGAACGAACAAACCAAATAACATCGCTACTTTTTTCATACCAATCTTTATCCATCAAACTTTTTAAACATGCCGTTAAGTGCAATTAAATTTGAAGTAAAGCCGTTTAAATCCCACTCGCCATAAACGCCCACCAAGGCCTATGCACAGAAACAACTTCGCCTGTTTCAGCATCAACTTCAGTAGAAACCTTCCCTCTCACCTTAAACAATCCTAACATTTTTCCTTCTTTCTCAGCAGTCAATTCGTATGCAACTTTGTCAGTTCCGACTTCTTTCAATTCAATCGTGAAATTTAACTCTCCAAGCCTCTCAATCGCTCTTTCCGATGCTGTCGAAGGCATGATTTTTATTTCTGCTTTGCGACCGTTTGATAAATTGAAAGTTTTATTCTCTTCATTTCCTGTATCGCTCTCTAAATCACATGGGGAAGTTCCGTCTGATTTAACGCAACGATAACCCCAAATATCCCCATAAACTATTCCAGACTTAGCAATTAGACCATCTGCACATTTATTAATCTTCTTATTATAATCATCATAAAACGTCACTAAAACACCGCATTCTTCAATAATTGTTTTTCTTGTTACATTGAACTTTGCAGCCAACGTTAACTGACATTTTTCCATCGTCTCAAAAGTCTGCAAGCCCTGATACATGTACGCTTCACAAAACTTCTCGTAGCTACATCTGTCATAAGAATTATTAAGCCAATAATAAAAATGACAGTTTCCCTGAGGATTAGGAGCAAAATTTTCAACACAAGAACTGGTTTGTTCATTCCATGAACAAGTATCCGCCCCGTATCTCTCGCACAAATCTCTTGCTTTTATTTGGAGACAAATTGACGATAATTCACTACCTTGCGCATCAGCCGCAACAAAACCCAAACCTACTACAAAAATAAGAACAAACAAACCAAATAACACAGTTTTCTTCATCCCTTCATAAACAACTTCCAAACTTTATAACTCTTTCCATAACTTCAACCTCATTCTATCCCATAAGATAATACAAAATCGTCGGAACAAGCAGCACGCCCATTAGCTGGATTCTCCTGACTCTGCTTTGAATGCAAAAAACACCCAGCGCGCTCGAGGTAATCAAAACCAAGATTCCTAGAGCATTCGTTAAAAACAAATTAACAACCAAAAGCAATCCAATCACACTCCATGAAAGTCCCCTATAGCTCAGCTTGCTTATTCTAGAAGAAAAGAGCTTCGCTAACTGCAGGCCCGCAAAAAACGCTAAAACGCCCGAGGCTAAAACCATAGCAACAATAACAGCCAAATCTGAAGAAGTCATCTCTCCTAAAAGCTCTGATACTGCAACAGCTGCTCCGCTTCTGGTTTTCCCAATTGCATAAATCGTCACAAAACTTAAAGCCATCATCATCGTGTTAATCATCCCAACAAGAAACAAAAAACTTCTCTGGTTTTCTTTGACGCTTCCGCTTATCTCGCTTCCCATTACTGCAGCATGTCCCGAGCCTATTCCGGGAAGAAAACTGCAAACTCCCGCAGAAAAAGCTCCAGCAGCAATCGAACTCCAAAAATCTTTTCTGCTTAGTTTTACCTCCTTCAAGCTTTTAATTTTCTGGTTAGGGATTTGTACTTTTGACTTCAAGCTTACAATCAAGCCGGAAACCCCAAACAATCCCGTAAGCATTGGAAGCAAAGGCTCCTTGACTGGAAGGTTAAAAACAAACATTCCAAGAAAACCCGCAAGCAAAAAAATAGCTCCCGACAAAATCCATTCCTCTTCCGCCAAAACCAAATACAAAGAAACCAGAATCAAAAGATAAGGAATGGCAATTCTAACAATTTCATAAATTCCTGGAAGAAAGAGGACATAAGCAAAGCTGAAAACCAAAACAATTGGCAATGCAGCCAGTCCCCCGTACAGCGTCATGACTATCGCTTCAAATCCTCTCCCTTCTATGAGCAGCTGGTGCCCAGGCAAAACCGCCAAAAAAGAATCCTCTTCCGGCGCTCCAAGAAAAACGCTAGGGATAAAGTCAACAAAAGTATGCGTAATCGCCATCGCAACAATAAAGACAACAAGCACAATCGGTTCAACCCTTGAAAAATAGCCCAACGATGCCAGCAGCGTCGCAGCAACAAGATTGATATGAATCCCTGGAAACAAGCCCGTGAAAGTCCCGAGCAATACTCCAACTAAAAGCGCAACCACCAACCAGATAATCATCGAAAGACAAAAAGAAACATTTTTATATAACATTCGATTAATAATAAGATGAGTCAGAATAATTGTATAACCCTGAGAGTTCTTGGTGCTTTACTAACCTCCCTCGCATTTTGGCTGGAGTTTTCAAAAGGAGATATATTATGGTTGTGGTTTATTGGGATTTTAACAATCGGATTGGTTTTGTTAACCTGGCCATGCAATAAGAAATAATCAAACAATCTTTTATTATTTTACTGAAACAAATAATTTTATAAACTTCCTTCGTCTATTTAACAAATGAAAAAGAAAGGAAAAAAGTACGACCCAAACCCAACTCCAAAAAAAATTCTAATCGTTCTCCTTGCGCTTGTCTTCGGCAACATCTTGTTTGCTTACAGCGCAACGATTGCAAGTGCCATGCCCATGGCATCGTTCTTTTTCGAGCCCGCAATCCTCTCAACAAGCATCTTGCTGGCTACCGCATCATATATAATAATAAGTTTAGTCAGAGACTAATCTCTGTTGGAAAAAGTCAAATGTCGGTTTACTATTTTGTTTTGGGGCAGGGTTGAAGGCGATAGCAAGGGCAGGCATGCTACGTGAGAGTAATTTGCAGATAAATTACGAGAGTGATTGCGAGTAAAACAATTCAAAAAGATTTTCAACAAGTTTTTTACATTCGCTCAGGAGATAGTTCGCTTCTTAGGCATCATGTCTTGGTCTACTTCAAATCTGTAAACAACAAATATTTTATTTTCAACATCAATCAGTATATTCATAAGTGCATCTTAAGTCAAGGGATTATGAGTTATTTTTTAACGAGTACTCACTGGTGGAAGACCCTTACAAGAGTTGCACTTGACCGTACAGCAACCGCCCGTACCTGAGAAAGTGTACCATGGTCTTTTATCATTGCAGCCGGCATTCCGCCAGCCCCAAGTGAAAAATTGTACAGAACCTTCAGCACACTTTGCATCGCTACCAAATAGGTTTTCACATGCGGTTTGTCCGGTTTTTCCTATTTTTATACTTGGAGCTATACTATTTGCTTCACAAACATCCCGAACAGCAGGGACAACACAATTTCCGTTTTCGCATTTTTCGTTAGTATGACAATAACTATCCATCCATATTTCATTCTCTCCACAGATTTGAAAACGCGTCGGATCGTTATCGACACATCTTTTTTGTCCTGCCGTGCATGCGACTGGGGGAGTTGTAGGGGGAGTTATAACAGGGGGGTTTATGGTTTCTTCCCCTGTTGGAATTGTTGGCGAAGTTGATGATGTAGGTTGAGAATTTGGACAATTCATTGCAGTAAATGTCCTTGACTCGGAGTTAGCACCATTCCATATCCAAACAGTGTATTGCTGTCCGGAAATTAGTTTTAATTCTGGGAATGTCTGGTATTCCCCATTGTTTACATTGGATTGGGTGTGTAAAACAAAACCTGTAGGAATTTCAGCAGCAGGGGATGTTCCAACATCTCTGCCGTAATAATCATTTCCATTTGCAGCAGAACCTTGACTGATCGCTATCCAATAACGGCCGTGTGAAGGGCCATTTATATCAAGTGGAGTGCCTCCCGACCATTGGAGCAATGCTTTTGATTCTCCTATCGATGAAGAACAAAAAAGGTTGACAGATGGAACATTAGTCGGAGTTATTACTGTGGAGGTTGTTGAAGGGGGTGTGGTTGGAGTTGTGGGGGTTGTTGAAGGAGGAGCTGTTGATAAGTTTGAACATATCTTAGCAGTAAAGGAGGTTGGTTGTGAATTTTGACCGTTCCATATCCAGACAGTGTATTGCTGTCCAGAAACGAGTTTTAATTCTGAAACAGTTTGGTATGCTCCGCTATTGACTGATGATTGAGAATGTAATATAAAGTTTGTGGGGATTTCGGCAGCAGGGGATGTTCCAACATCTCTGCCGTAGTAATCAGCATGATTTGCTGTAAAACCTTGACTGATCGCTATCCAATAACGGCCATGTGAAGGACCATTTATATCAAGTGGAGTGCCTCCCGACCATTGGAGCAAAGATTTAGATTCTCCTGTCGGTGAAGAACAAAATGTATTGACTGAAGGTGCACTAGTTGGCTGAATTGCTAATGCCGGTGGAGTTGTAGTTGTTGGCGAAGTTGAGGAAGTAGGTTGAGAATTTGGACAGTCTTTTGCAGTAAATGTTCTTGACTCGGAATTCACGCCATTCCATATCCAAACAGTGTATTGTTGTCCAGAAACTAGCTTTAATTCTTGGACAGTTTGGTATGCTCCGCTATTGACTGATGATTGAGAATGCAATACGAAATTGGTCGGAGCTTCTGCAGCAGGGGATGTTCCAACATCTCTGCCGTAATAATCATTTCCATTTGCTGTAAAACCTTGACTGATCGCTATCCAATAACGGCCATGTGAAGGACCATTTATATCAAGTGGAGTGCCTCCCGACCATTGGAGCAATGCTTTTGATTCTCCTGATGGGGAGGCGCAGAATGTATTTACTGTCGGTGCATTTGTTGGCTGAATTTGTACATCCGTTGTCCTTCCGTTGATATTCCCAAATAAATCTCCCAAAAATGACGCAGAAACAAACTGTGCTAAAGCAACAGCAAGAACGACGCAAGCAATAAATGAAATGTCTTTCCTCATTTTATCCATCAACAAGAGCAGAGTAATATATAAACATTTCTTTAAATTATTTCTGTTTGTTTTATCCAGAAATTATTTCATAAGGCTGTTTTTTGATTTTCTCCATTTTGTTTACTCATATACTCCAATTCTTTTAAGGATAAAAAAAGACATTATTCGGCCTATACCGTTATCTTTCCATTATTTTTTCGTTACGTAATCAGGTTATCAATGATAGTCTCCTTCTAATTATTTAGTTTCATCAACTGCTCATTTATTTTATCGTTGTGAACTATTTTTCGGATATTCCTTCTCGGTATTTATCAATCGCGTCCCTCAAAGACCGCGTCCCCAAAATTGAGCAATGCACTTTAACAGGTGGCAAGTCTTTCAATCCGTTAACAATCTCCTGGTTTGACATTTCATACGCTTCATCCAAAGTTTTTCCTTTTACAAGCTCGCACATCATATCAGTCGAAGCAATCGCCGCGACGCATCCATAAGTTTCAAATTTTATATCTTCGATTCTGTCGTCTTTTATCTTAAGATAAACTTTCATCACGTCCCCGCATTTAAAATTTCCAATTTCTCCAACAGCGTCTGGATTTTCCATATCGCCAACAAATTCCGGGTTCTTAAATCTCTTAAGCGTCTCTGTTGAATACATGCTGCTCCTCCTTGAACGGCGAAATTTCCCTTAGCCTTCTGATGACCAAAGGAAGAACCTCAAGAACATAATCAATTTCTTCTTCCGTAGTGAACCTGCTCAAAGTCATTCTCAAGCTTCCATTCATCATTTCATGATTCAAACCAAGAGATTTCAAAACATAACTCGGCTCCAAAGTTTTTTCCGAGCACGCACTTCCCGTAGAGCCGCAAATTCCATAATCGTCCAGCAGTCCGTTTATCGCTTCTCCTTCTATAAACTTAAAGGAAAAATGCGCGTTATTGCAAAGTCTCTTCTCTCCTCTCGGCCCATTCAATCTCACATAAGGAATCCTAGTCATAACTCCGTCAATTAATTTGTCTCTTAATCTTGTCATGTAAGAAATATGCTTGCTCGACAAGGAAAGTTTTACAGCCTCAGCAAACCCGACAATTCCGTGAATATTTTCCGTGCCTGCTCTGATTCCCATTTCATGAAAACCCCCATGCTGCCACCCTTCAATCTTCACCCCGTCTCTCACATAAATCGCCCCAACTCCTTTCGGCCCATGGATTTTATGCGCATTTAAAGTCAGCAAGTCAACAGGCATTTCCTGCACGTCAATCGCAACTTTAGTATAGCTCTGGCAAGCGTCAGAATGAAAATAAACTCCCTTCTCTCCGCAGATTCTTCCAATTTCCTTCAAGTCATTTATCGTACCGATTTCATTATTCCCATGAATGACCGAAACCAAAATTGTCCTATCACTAATCGCATTTTTTAGCTGTTCAATATCAACAAATCCTTCTTCATCAACATCCAAATAAGTAATTTTGAATCCTTGTTTCTCAAGCCACTTGCAGCTTTCCAAAACACATTTATGTTCAACTTTCGTCGTGATAATATGGTTTCCCTTCTCCCGATTTGCAAAAGCAACCCCTTTCAAAATCAAATTATTTCCTTCGGTTCCTCCCGAAGTAAAATAAATTTCATCAGCTCTTGCGTTGATTGAACTCGCGATTGTGTGCCTTGCTTTGTCAAGCGCTTTCTTCGCTTCCCTTCCCTTGAAATGCAAAGACGAAGCGTTCCCATACCTGTCATTCATATACTTGATAATCTTGCCCGTTACTCTCGGATCAACCTGCGTCGTCGCCCCATTGTCTAAATAAACATACATCATTTTTCATCCCTCACTGAAAAAATCAGAAAGTTTTGGTCTGCTAATTTCGTTGGGGGCGAGGTTGGCGTGGTGGCTGGGGCGAGCATGTTACGCGAGTGCAAGTAATTAATAAATTTCGAGCGTGACTGCGAGTAGGGCTTTTGACCGAAGGTCAAATTAATGTGAGAATCCCAAACCCCTACAAAAAGATTTTCAGTGAAGTACATCATTTTCTTTCTCCCACAGGACTGCACAGCCCGCACTCCTCGCAGCTTCCTCCACACCCGCCAACATGTTTTTCCACCAGTTCCAGCATCGGATAAACCGTCTTCTTATTCAAACTATAAATCCTCTTCTTCCCTTCCTTCTTAACATTCAAAATGCTGCACTTCCTCAAACTTTCAAGATGGTGGCTCACATTGCTCTGTTCCCCTCCAACTTTATCAACAATCTCGGAAACAGAAAGCGGCCCATCCATCAGCGCAGTCAGAATCCCCAGTCTAGTTTTATTTGAAAAATTCGCGAAAAAGTTCTCATATGAAATTTGTTTCATATAAACATCAGCGAAGAGCAATTTATAAATATTGCGCCAACCAAATTTAATCAAGATTTATTAATTCCAATTTCATTAAAATCCCATGAATCGAAAAGTTCAATTCACAATTTTCCTAAGCATCTTCCTCTTAATATATTTAGGAATCCATTTCTTCGTAGTCTCTGCCCTTGCCAATCTCTTCAGCATTCCAAAAAATATCTTCTTTTACCCGCTCATCTTAATCCTTGCGTCATCTTTTCCCCTTTCTGTTTTAATAGAGAGAAAAAGCCCAAGTAAAAAGTCGAGATACTTTCATCTTGTTTCTGCAACCTGGATGGGCATTCTTCTTTACCTTTTCCTTCTTCTTTTGATTTATCAAATACTTGACATCTTTTTAATTATTCCAAAAACCCAAGCAGAAATTACAATTCTCTCTTTCGCCTTAGTTCTGACTGTTTACTCCTTAATCAACGGCTCGCTCATCCGAATTAGAGAAATAGAAATACCAATGGAAAAACTAAAGAAAGAAATCAAACTTGTCCAGCTTTCAGACGTCCACATCGGCTCGGTCAGAGGTTCAAATTTCCTAAAAGAAATCGTTGAAAAAACAAACCAGCTTTCTCCAGACATCGTCATCATAACCGGCGATTTAGTCGATGGAACCGCCCCGCTCACTCACGAAATTATCAATCCAATAAACAAACTTAAAGCTCCGGCACTCTTCGTGACTGGCAACCACGAATTCTATGAAGGCTTTGACAATATCTTCAAACTCCTCAAAAAAACAAAATTAAAACTTTTAAGAAATTCAGAAACAAACTTTCAAGGTGTGCAATTCCTAGGCGTCAATTATTCAGAAGAAAAGAACTATCTTGATAACACACTTAAAGGAATAAAAATAAAACAACCTTCAGTACTTCTTTATCATCTTCCTACAAATCCGGAATACCTTTCAACTAAAAAAATCAATTTACAGCTCGCAGGTCACACTCACAACGGCCAAATTTTTCCATTCAATATTTTTGCAAAATTAGCTTATCCAAACGTTTCTGGTTTTTACACTTCAAAAAACAAAAAGTCAAGCATTTATGTCTCTCAAGGCACAGGCACTTGGGGCCCGCCAATGCGCCTCAGCTCTTTCAATGAAATTACCCTGATAAGGCTAAAACTAAGATAACAAAATCCGATCGTGAAAATAAAAACCCACAACCCAATGGTTTAGAAAGTTAGTAATATAACCTGGGCGAGCATAGCGAGCTAAATCAATTAAAGCCAGATAAAACAATTCACAAAATCCCAGACAACGCCCGTTTCCAAATACCTTTAAATAATCCTCGCCCCATCATAAATAAAATGAGGTTAAATATTATCATCGGCGGGCGCGCAGGCCAAGGCATCAACTTAGTTTCTGGAATCGTATCAAGCGTCCTAGCCCAGCAAGGATACTTCACATTCAACTATCGCGACTATCCTTCAGTAATCCGGGGCGGCCACAACTTTAACATTCTCTCAATTTCAGACCAACAGGTAGAAAGCCACGAATCATCTATAAACGGCATCGTCGCCATGGACGACTTAACTTTGGAAGTCCACAAAAAAGAATTAAAAAAATCCGGCTTCACCATCCCATCAGACAAATATATTGAATTCGGAATTAATCTTAACATTGCTCTCGCTGGAGCGTTAATGAAAACTCTCGGAATTGAAAAATCTGTCCTAAACCAAGAAGTCAAAAAAGTCATCAAGAACAATTCTGAAGAGGCGTTGAAAGCAGCCGGTTTCGGCTTTGATTCTGTTGAAAAAAAATTTTCTCTCAACAAATTAAACAACAATCTGACAATTTTTTCAGGAAGCGACGGAATTGTTCAGGGAGCGATAAATTCCAAAATAGATGTTTATTTCGGCTATCCAATGACTCCTTCAACTGCAGTTCTTCAATCTCTCGCTTCCTCACAGGAAAAAGTCGGCCACTTGGTCTTCCAGCCAGAAGGAGAAATTGCAGTTGCGAATATGGCTTTAGCATCTAGCTTCGCAGGCGCTCGCACAATGATTGGCACTTCCGGCGGCGGCTACGACCTCATGACCGAAGCCCTTTCCTTGCAAGGCCAATCTGAAATTCCATTAGTTGTATATTTAGCATCTAGAGTCGGTCCTGCAACAGGCCTTCCGACTTACACACTTCAAGGAGATTTAGACATCGCATTAAGGGCAGGTCACGGCGAATTCCCAAGAGTCGTCATCGCCCCCGGCACTCCTCAAGAAGCAATTGAAAAAACAAATGAAGCTTTCTACCTTTCAGAAAAATTCGGGGCGCTCTCAATTATTCTCTCAGACAAGCACCTCGCTGAATCAGAATACTCTTTCGTCGAACAAACCAAAAAGCCTCTAAAAATAGAAATCAAACGTCCAATTCCAGGAGAAAAAATCGTCAAAGCAACTTCTTACGAGCACGATGACTTTGGTAATACCACTGAAGCAGCCGAACTAACATTCAAAAAAGCAAATCTTCGACTCAAAAAATATGATGACATAAAAAAAGAATGCGAAAAATTAGAGACAATAAAATTCCATGGAAATCAAAAATCTAAAAACCTAATAATAGGCTGGGGCTCAACCGCTGGTGCAATCAAAGACGCAATTAAAGGCCTCGACGCAAAATTCCTCCAAGTTTTATATCTCAAACCACTTTCAGATAACATTAAAACAGAAATAGAAGAAGCAAAAAACGTAATCCTAATCGAAAATAATCTTACCGGCCAATTAGGAAGATTAATCCGAGAAAAAACAGGCATCTCGATAAAAAACCGAATCTTAAAATACAACGGCCTTCCATTCCTTTCGGACGAACTTCAAGCTCAAATCAAAAAGGAGCTGAAGATATGAAGAAAACAAGACATGACGGAGATTGTTCAATTTACGCAGCTATAAGAAATAACATACCAGAAACGGGTATCTGTACTTGTGGTTATGGCCTGCAATATTTAAGACAAACCAGCGGAGATAACTCTGAAATGTATTCAAAAGAATTAAACGAAAAATTAGCAAGAGAAAGAAGCGAATCACGATTAGAAGGAAAAACAAAATGACGGAAATATCCAAAACAGAAACAAGCAAAAAACTCGATACTAACTATAAAATAACTTGGTGTCCAGGTTGTCCGGACTTCAAGATTCTAGAAGCAGCAAAAATAACAATTACGAGCCTTATGAACCAAGGTTACAAGCATGAAAATTTCGCAATGGCGTGCGGCATCGGCTGTCACGGAAAAATATTTGATTACTTAAACATCTCGGGATTTTACGGCTTGCATGGAAGAACAATTCCAACAGCCATTGGCTTGAAGTTGGGAAATCCCAATCTTAACGTTATCGCATTTGCAGGCGATGGCGACACGTACAGCGAAGGAATGGAACACTTCGTCTCGGCAGGAAAGCACAACGCCAACGTCGCATTATTCGTCCACGACAATCAGTCGTTCTCGTTAACAACCGGCCAGCCAACTCCAACATCTGAAAAAGGTTTCAAAAACAAGATAGATGTAACTGGCGTAAAGCAAACCAACCCGTTAAATCCGCTCATGCTGGCATTTTCCTCGGGAATAAGTTTCATCGCCAGAGCAAACGCCCGCGACCCGCAGCACACTGCACAGATAATGGAGCAGGCAATCAAGCACAAAGGATTCGCTTTCGTCGAAATAATCCAAGACTGCATCGTCTTCAACATCCCGATAAATAACCGCGACAAGAATATGTATTACTTAAATAAAATCCCAACAACGAAAGAGGAATCTCTTAAGTTAATGCAAGAATACGACTACAACATTGGAAACGGAAAAATTCCCCTCGGCGTTTTCTGGAAAGAAGAAAAAATAACTCTTGAAAGCCAATTTTCCCAGCTGCAAAAAATAATCAAGAATAAAGTTGTCGGCTGGAAAGGCCTAAAGAGATAATCTATGGTAAAGAAAAGAGAAACGCTCGATATACTAAAAAGAGAATATGACTACGAAGATGACATAATGAAAGACCTTACAGAATTCTTTATTTCCGCTTTAGGCAAAATCAAAGGCATTTCAAACGAAGAAATATCAGAGCTTGATGTAAAACTCCGACTAATAAGAGATGAAAGCAGAGGACACAAGCAAGCATTTTGTGAATTAATTGAATTCGTGGAGAAAGATGGAACCGATAACTTCTAGAGCAAAGCTCATTGAAAGTCTGAAGAACGTTCTTTCAGTTGAAACTCTCGCCAGAGATTCCTACAGCAAAGATGTCCACATTTTCAAGAACAAAAGGCTAAAAGTTGTAATTGAAAAAATAAAAAAGACGAAGTCCGCCACATCAAAATTCTCGATGACCTTATTGAAATGTTAGAAGATTAAATCCGCCTTCCCCTCAGCAAATTCCCGCGCCCTGCATCAAATTATATCCTTGCTCTTCTCAGTAAATTAGCATTCATCACGACAGAAATGCTCGACAACGCCATGGCCAGTTCAGCGACAATCGGATTCAATAAGCCTGCTACTGCAAGGGGAATGGCGATGACATTATATCCGAACGCCCAGAACAGATTTTGTTTTATTTTTTTGAATGTTGCTTTTGACAAATTAATTGCCTGAACAACCCCAATTAATGAGCCCTTGACAAGTACAATGTCTCCTACTTCGATTGCGATATCGCTCCCCGAGCCCATGGCTATGCTGACATTGCTTTGTTTAAGCGCGGGAGCATCATTTATTCCATCTCCTACAAATGCAACCATTCCGCGTTTTTGCAACTCTTCTACTTTCTTTGCCTTTTCCTCTGGAAGAACATTTGCAATGACTTCATCAATGCCCACTTGCTTAGCAATGGCCTTGGCCGTCGTCTCATTATCTCCCGTAATCATAACCGTTCTGTATCCTCTTTTTCTCAAGGCGCTAATGGCTTTAACAGAATCATCCTTTACCGCATCAGCAACTGCAACAGCTCCAATAACTTTAGCATTCTCCGCAACAATCATTGTAGTCTTCCCTTCTTCTTCCCAGCTTTTAATTTGCCGTTCTATTAATTTAAAAGATATATTCTTCTCATTCATTAATGTTCTATTCCCGATTACAATCTTCTTGTTTCCGAGCTTGCCTTCCAATCCTCTGCCTCGCACTACCGAGAAGCCCGTAAATTTCTTATAGCTCTTCAAAGCAGCTTTTGCAACAATTGCCTTAGCGATTGGATGCTCACTCATATGCTCCAAGCTTCCTGAAACCTCCCAGAAATAATCTTCTTTGACTTTGCTGACGAAATCGGTTACCTCCGGTTTTCCTTTTGTTATTGTTCCGGTTTTATCGAATGCAATTATCTTTACCTCTTTCATAGTTTGAATTGCTTCTCCCTTTCTGATTAATATTCCTCGCTTTGCGCCCATTCCTGAACCAACAGTCAAAGCAATAGGAACTGCAAGCCCAAGCGCGCACGGGCATGCAATGACAAGAACAGAAATTGCCGCTCCAAGAGCCTTGCTCCAGTCTCCCGAGAAAATAACCCATCCAACAAACGTAAGTACAGTGAGAACTAATATCGCAGGAACGAAAATATTGGTAACTTTATCAGCAACTTTTTGAATCGGCACTTTTGTTCCCTGAGCTTCTTCAACAAGATTAATAATATGAGCAAGGAACGTATCGCTCCCTATTTTCGTTGCCTTCACATAAAGAATGCCGTCTTGATTAATAGTTGCTCCTATAACTGTATCTTTTATTTTCTTTTCAACTGGCATGCTCTCCCCGGTAATCATGCTTTCATCAATTGCGCTTTGTCCTTTAATGACGATGCCATCCGTGGGTATTTTCTCTCCCGGCCGGATAACTATAACATCATCAATCTTAACTTCACTTATTGGAATTTCAATTTCTTCTTTCCCTCTTAAAACTCTTGCTTTTTTAGCTCCAAGCTCCAATAATTTTTTAATCTCCTGGCTCGCTTTGCCACGGGCTTTAGTCTCGATGTATTTTCCCGCGATGAATATAGCCATAATCATGGCAGAAACGCCAGAATAATCTTGTACATTAATAAAAAATGCTAAAATGCCCGTTGCATATGCTATAAGAGTCCCTAATGCAATGAGAGAATCCATGCTAAAATAAAAACTAATAAATCCCCTTATCCCCGCTTTAATAGTCTGCCACCCAAAGAAAAATATAACAGGAAATCCGATAATCAAAATAATAAGCGAAGTGCGCTCGCCAAAGGGCATAATTTCAAAAAACCTTTCTAATATCATAAGTATTGCAATTGGAACTGCGAATACCCACGCGCCCCAAAGTCTTCGCTTCCAGAGACGCATCTCCTGCTCTTCAAATGATTCTGCTTGGTGTTTGTGTTCCATAAAATTATCCTGCTTGTACTCCAATCACCTTATATCCTGTTCTTGCAACTGCTTGCTTCAATGCTTCTTCAGAAACATTGTCTTCAGCTTCAACAATGCTTTTGTTAGTCATTAAGCTAACCGAAACATTTTTCACGCCTTGAACTTTTCGCAAGCTGCGCTCAACATTTCCCGCGCATGAGGCGCAGTGCATTCCAGATATAGTTATCTTGAATTTTTTCATCTTTTACCTCCATTCAGTTGTCTGTAAAGCCAGAATATAAACAAGACCAAAGCGATGGTTATCAGAATCTGAATCACAAAACCAAAAGAAGGCCAATAGCACCAAATTCCTCCCATCATCCCGCACATCAAATTAGACCCATATCCCCCATATCCGCGACCCATCATTCCATATCCTCCAAACCCTGCAAATCCAAATAAAACTAAAGCCGCCACTATAATCAGAATTACAATTGCCGTTTGATTGTCTGAATTTTTCATTATGTTTTAACAATCTTCTCCATTATTTTTAAAATATCTTGAAAATTGAAGATTTTCATCTCTTGCCCCCCTGAATTTGTTTAGTCATCCATATTATAAACAAGACAAGAGCTATTAAAACTAGAATCATAATTAACCATCCAAATATCCACATGGAACCAAAGCCCCCATAGATTCCACCCATCATTCCGTACATCCCGCCATAGCTGCCATAATTACCAAGGCCCATCATTCCAAAACTGCCTAAAGCTAAAAAAACAAGTAATGCAATTAATACGGCAAGAACGATATTATTTTCTTTATTCATTTTCTTCCTCCCAAATTTTGCCGCATCATCCACACGACAATTAAAGCAAAAACCGCAACAACTAAAAGTTGAATCGCAAAGCCAAAATAACTTCCGTATTGAGTTCCATAAACCGCACTTCCCATTCTGCACCCATAGTTTCCATCATCCAAATCCGCAGACGCAAAGCCCAAACTAAGAAAAAACACTGCTGCCAAAGCCACGTAACCCAAATTTCTCCTAATCATCTTATTCTACCACCACCAATTTTCCTGTGCCCATACCCATGCTGCATGCAAAAATAAATGTTCCGGTTTTTGTCGGCGTAAAAGTTATCTTATCCTGCGGAGTTTGCAAATACTGATGAATCCCAAAATCCCTAATCGTAAAATCTCTCAAACATCCGCCAACGCTTCCATCAAGATATATCTCAACTGGTTGATTAACCTTAACTCTTATCTCTTGAGGATAATAATTGCCACTTTTCATTCCAATAACCACCTTCTGAACATCTCCGTTAGATCCCCCATCATTAGATTCTGTTGAAGAAGCCCATCCTCTGCTATTCACCAAGAAAAATCCAAAACTAATTATTAAAACTATCGCTAACACTGCATACAAAGTCGTTTTTTTCATTTTCATTATGTTTTAGCATTCTCCTTTATAATTTCTAAAATATCTTGAAAATTTATAATTTTCATATTTTAGCACTCCCAATATTTGTATTAAAGATTATGTTGCAGGTTTCATTATTTCGATTGGGGTGGGAAGGGGTTGGGGATAGGGCGAGCATGTTACGCGAGGTAATCTGCAGATAATTTACGAGCGTGACTGCGAGTAGAGTTTTTAACCGATAGGTCAAATCCTTGTGGGAATCTGAAACCTGCCAGAAAGTTAGAGTTGGTTGCAACAAATGATTCGGCTTGTAAGATTCATTAACTATAAGCCGAACTGTCTGGGCGGGCGAGCACGTTACGCGAGAGTAACTCGTAAACAATCTGCGAGCGTGGCTGCGAGTTGGGTGGGTGCAACCAACTCGTAAGAAAATCTTCAATAAATTCATCTTCATCCTCCGCACCCACATCCCCCGCCGCCACCGCCGCAGCTCCCCCCGCTCGCGCCCTGTTGCTCAACATAACTTGCCTTGCTCCCGTCGCTCTCAAGAACTGTAAATGTTCCCTTATACATATTCATTGAACACGCAATGTTGAAAGTCCCCGCTTTATTTGGAACAAACTCCACAAAATTAGAGCTTGAGGTGAAAGTCTTTGAAACTCCAAAAGCAGAAATAACAATTGACTTCGAACAGCCCGGCATTCGCGACAAATCCGCTTCCAATCGAACACGAGCATCTTTCTTCAATTCACTTGGTTCAAGGACATAATTCCCGTTTTCTACATGGAGCTTAACAATCTGAACATCTCCGTTTCCTGCGTTTACAACCTGCCCTGTCACTTTTCCCGAACCCGGAAACAAAAAGAAAACTCCAATTAAGACAATCAAAATCGTTCCAACTGTGTACAAAGTATTTTTCTTTATTTTTACCATGTTAAAACCTTCCAGAAAGTTAGAGTTGGTTGCAACAAATGATTCGGCTTGTAAGATTCATTAACTATAAGCCGAACTGTCTGGGCGGGCGAGCACGTTACGCGAGAGTAACTCGTAAACAATCTGCGAGCGTGGCTGCGAGTTGGGTGGGTGCAATCAACTCGCAAAAGGACTCTCATAACTATCATTGGAACAACAAACTCCTTGGCCCGAAGACCATCAGCCAAATCGTGACAATCGTTAATACAAAACTCCAAAAGACCGTGAAAAACTGATCCTCCCTAATCTCCCTCTTCGCACCTTTAGTTTCAACATAAATCATATAATTAAGTCCAAGCAGTATTGCTCCGCAAACCAAAAAAACCAAGACGCTCGCCGCCTTAAGATTGTCATTGTACATCATAACCGCAGTCATTGCTCCCATCAATCCCCCCATAAACCCAGCCATCATCCCTTCCATCAAGCCCATAACCCCGCAGCATTTCCCGTTCCAAATCCCGAATAGCATTCCCACCGCAACTCCAAAAAATCCCCCATAAAACATTCCGTTAGTCGCACCGACGTAAAACCCTGCAAGAAATCCAATTATCATTCCTATAGTCATTCCAATCATCATTCCTGACATGCAGGGAAATTGCTTGAACGCCCTGACCTGTCGAACTGCTGGCATAACCGCAGCATAACTCAAAACCGCAAAAAACAAATAAAATCCATATTTTGGAATAAAATTCTCAATACTTCTCAAACGAAAATAATAAATAACTCCCAAAGTAATCAAAGAAACAACTAAAGAAACAAAAACCGTTTTAATTAGTTCTCCTTCTGCTCCGTCTCCATTCAATTCTTTGGTAAATTCTTTGAAGCTCATTTATTTCTCCTTTGTCGCGCGGGCAACAAGCAAGCGATAGCGAGCGAAGTTGCTAATAAATCAAAACACCAGTCACAAGAACGGGTGTTCAATTTATGCCGAAAATTTTTATTATTTATCATGCCAATTTCAGAAATCAAAACTACTTAACTCCTTCTGTGAAACTAGTTTCACAGCGATTTAAAAATTCGTAAAGTTCTTAAACCCGTTTTCCGAGAAGAAAATATGGAAAACAAAAATGTCGGCTACCTGCTTTTAGGACTCTCAATAGTTATAATATTTATTATCTTTCTTTTCAACAATGCTATGAAAGTCATAATCGTCGAGCAATGCGGTCCAGTCCACGGCCCAACCTGCGAAATGAACAAAAACGTTGAACAGCAAACCTACTTGTCCCTTGGAATAGTAGCCATCTTAATTATCGCTTCGGTCGTCCTTATCTCTTCAAAACCAAAAGAAAAAATCATAGTTAAAAAAATCAAAGAAAAACAAGTCAAAAAACAATTTAATCTCGAAGGTCTAAGAAAGGAAGACAAGCAAGCATTCGCTATCATCCAAGATTCTAAAACAATATTTCAGGCAGACTTAATTGAAAAGCTCAGCTTCGGCAAAGCCAAAATGTCTAGAGTTCTCGACCGTCTGGAAAACAAGGGCTTGGTTGAAAGAAAAAGAAGAGGCATGACTAATGTCGTCGTGCTAAAAGAAAATTAACAATAAAAGATTCACATAAAAAACAAATTCTCTTCCAGATATTCCCAACACTAACCATTAAATCTCATTATTTTATCGTATTCAGAAAACTTAAGCTATATTAAAACTTTCAAAAATCAAATCCTCGTCGGGAAAATAAATTTTGTCAACCCTGTTTACACCACAATTAAATATAACGGCGGTTTAACTACGCAAGATAGGAGGTAAAAATGCAAAGTCTAAAAGAAATATCTTGTGACCCTGTATGCGGCTTCATGATTCGCAGCCATGAAGAAAGAGAAGTTCTAGACGGAGCTGTGAAGCACGTCAAACACGCCCATCCAGACATGAAGCTCACAGAGAAAGATATAAAAACAAAAATGAAGACTGTTAAGTAAGATGAAAGCAAGAATACTTGTTGTAATAATTATTTTAATAGTGCTAGTATTAGGTGGAATTGCAGTTTATGTGATGCAACCTCAAACTGCTGTGGATTCTCCGTCGGGCAATGGCGGCTCAACAAATAAACAGCCTGACGATTCAACCAACGAGCAGTCTAATGGCTCAGTCAATGGACAGACTCCAGAGACTAACTCCGGAACAGCTGTCAAGCCCGAAACTTATAATATAGCAATAAAAAGCTCCGCGTTCTCCCCTAAGACTCTAGAAATAAAAGCGGGCGATAGTGTAGTCTGGCAAAATCAGGATTTTACCGCACATACAGTAACTTCAAATTCGGGAAGTGAATTAGGCTCCACAAATTTAGCGCAAAGTCAATCATATTCGCATCAGTTCGATACACCAGGAATTTATACTTATCATTGCAGGATTCATTCATCAATGCAAGGCACAATCACCGTCGCTCCCAACCCCGATTATACTCCCAGCTAAAATCGTCCTACAAATATCTAACTTCCTCTTTCGGGAGGCGGAGTTATCAAAGGCAGGCGATTTTCCGCTCCGCAACTATCACACCTCACCTTAGGCAAATCTTTCACTTCAACAATACCTGAATTACTCCTATTGCATCCTCCGCAATCATAATCAACACGCACACCAAATAATAAAGACAAATATTGTAACATCCTTAATGTTCTAGGTCTTACGGCTTCTCTTTGAGTTTCATATTCTCTTGCCATAAAACTCGTTTGTTCAAACCCTATTTAATTCTTTTTACAAAAAATTTCAACAAGTCATACGGCTCCATACCTTTATATAGACACCCAAGTTGAACAAGTCATAGATATTCAGATAAAGAATTAGTTTTCTTCTTCTTGAAATGTTTACAATGAGAAAAAATCAGCCGTGGATTAGACGGGAACCCCTGCAGAAAACCAGAACTTGCCCTTGTGGTGGCACAACCAAGCTTATGTCTAGGCGGAACTATCCTTTCGGAAGAAAGTCAGATAGCGTTCTAATCAGAGGCTACGTCTGTAAATTATGCAGAACCCTAACATTACTAAACAAAGATAGAGGAGGTAAAAGATAATGGAAGGTTCATACGGAAGAAGAAATTTCGACGGCCCAAGAGAAATGCACAAAGCTGTCTGCAATGATTGCAAGAAAGAATGCGAAGTGCCATTCAAGCCAACAGAAGGCAAGCCAGTTTATTGCAAGGAATGTTACGCCAAGCACAGGAAATTCTAATTTTCTAAGTTAATTGATGTGCAAGCGTGCTGGCTGCCTCATGAGCGAAGCGAATGACTTAGTCAGTCGCGCAAGTGCTAACAAGACAGCAGGCTGCCTCGCGAACAAAGTGAGCGACTTTGTCAATAAAACGGCTGTCCTATTGCACATCAAATGATGTTGTGATTTAAGCTAACTCAAAAATATTTTTTATTTTATTTACCGAAAGCTCTTACTCAAACTCTGCGACCAAAACGAAGGAAGCGAATTAGTCACAAACCCTCTGAAATCGTCTGAATAAAGATAAGTCAATCCTTTTCTAGAGCCATATTTCTTAAAGAGCGGTTCAAGCGAAACATAAAGATTGCGTATTATCTTTCTTTCAAAATCCTTCTGCAAAAGCGAACTTGGTTTTAAAACAAGAAAGTCTGCCTGGCGGATAATGTTAACATCAAGGTTAGACGAATTCTGCGAAATAAATAAGATAGTCAGATTCTTGTGCCTTGAAATAAATATCAAGTCAGAAAGAAGCTTATTAGCAATGGACATGGAGTCTCTCGAGCTGAAAAAAATTCCCCCTTCGTCAACAAGTACTATCGCATCATTGTGTATTTCATTTATATTCTCAACAGAAATAATCCACGACGGCAAATCCTCGCTCTTGAAACCCATCGCAAAACATTTCTTCTTTGTCTTTGTATAAATATTCTCCATTAGTTTAATTCCAAATGCAGTTTTCCCAGACCCTCTCGAGCCAAGAATAATTCCTATTTCGTTTTTCGTTAATAGTTTCTTTTCCCATCCATAAAGGTTCCCGGATTCTGTCTCAAGAACTGAAAACCCTTCATATCTCGCGCCCCGCCTCTCCCGAACTTCTTCAACTACTTCCTCGTGATGCTCTTTTCTCATCTTCTTCACGAGCCAAATAATTCCCTTCACAATAAAATACGGAATCTTCACGATGAACCAAAGTGTTCTCCAAAACCAATGGCTTCCCTTCTTCTTTCCTTTCTCTTCTTTGCGCTCTTTTTTCTTTGGCATGTTGTAGATTGGTTCGGTGCACAGGCGCGTTCTACGCACAAGAACAAATAAGACAGCTGCAATACGAAACTGGCTGTCCTATTAGCACCGAACAACTTTATTATTTATATGTAATAACTTAGAAATTTGACAATTTATAGTTTACGCTTAAAAACCTTTTAATTAAATCCCAATATTTCTGCTTTCCTTTCAACATTATACTCACAAGACGGTCTGGTGGGATTAGCATATTAATTTTGGCGGGGGGCGAGCTGGCTGCCTCAACGACTGAAAGGAGTTGACTTCGTCTCTAGATGCCTCAACGACTGAAAGGAGTTGACTTCGTCTCTAGATGCCTCAACGACTGAAAGGAGTTGACTTCGTCTCTAGATGCCTCAACGACTGAAAGGAGTTGACCAAGTTCAAACGAGCCCATATAATCAAGACTTGCAGCTTTCCAAAACGGCGAGTCCTATTGAAGCAAAAAAGCAAGCAAATAATCTAGACTCGCTTGCGAGTCCAATTAAAAAAAATAACAACAAATATTTTGGTGTTAGGCGATATTGCCAAATACCGTAATATCTTGGTCGATATCGCATCGGGCGGGTGGGCAGGTTAAAGAAGCCGTCACCAAAATATTTCGCAGCAAGTACAATTGAATAAATAAACAAACTTAAAAACTTCTTTCTCTCAATAATTAAATGAAAGAACAAGATAACAATCTCACTAAATCAATTATCACAATTATCCTTCTTGTCATTGCATTGATTATCATTTCAATTCTTTATTTAAGAACGTCGGCAAACTCAGAAGAAGTTACCTTCGAAAACAGAGCTTCAGAATTCTGCAACCAAGAAAATGTCGACCCTGTGGAAATTTGCAACAACCAGGTTATTGAAGTCAAATCCGATTCTCTCGGCGGCGGCTCAACTTACCATCACCGCGACGGCACATCATTCTCCTGCCCAGTAATAGCCCCAGAAGCCATGTCACCAACCTGCAAAGCCATTTTCGACGCCCAACAAACCAATCAATGGAACTGCGTGAGTGTCTGCTAATCGAATCTACTCCGTAGCCAATTAAAACCACCATCAACGAAAGATATACAAATGTATGACTTTGGTTAATATCCTAAAAAATCAACTCTCCTCAATTATCTTCTCGTCATCATCAACCAGCCAAAAGCATCAGAGGCAAAAACATTCTTTCATCAAGGACAACGCGGACGAAGAGAGGTTGCATATCACTTTATTTCTCCCAAATCTTCGCTTATTTCCTTCAACTGTTCGAGAGCGTTTCCTAGTTCTTCAACAAGTTCCTTTGCAATTAAAAACCTTTGTTAACCATCATCCCAACCCTTTCATTTTCCACTAGTTCAACCCACCCAAAAACCCTAACTCATTTCTTCTTATCTTCCTTCTTCCCAACGGGCGCTGCCTTGCTATCTACTGGCTTAACGTTCTTCAACTCGGGGTGCTTCGCTTCAACCTGCGCCTTGATTTTATTCACGCACTCTGGATTAATCAGTGTCATAATATTTCCTGCATCCTCGCCATGCAGCAGCGCCCGCAAAACTCTCCTCATCATCTTTCCGCTTCTCGTTTTTGGAATATCTTCGACAAAATAAACTTCAGCCGGCTTTGCAATCGGCCCAATCCTTTCTATAACTTTCCCGACAACTTGCTCCTCTGTAATATCCCCCTTCGTCTTAACAAATGCAACAGGCACCACTCCACGAAGAGCATCATTCTTTCCAACAATCACCGCCTCAACAACTCCCTTCAAGCCATCAATCGCGTCTTCAATCTCCGCAGTAGATAATCTATGCCCCGCAACCTTAATCACATCATCTGCCCTCCCTAAAATCCTAAACCTTCCGTTCTTGTCCATAATTGCATTATCTTCCGCATTATACAATTTCCCAACAAAGTATTTCTTGTACCTTTCTTCATTCTTCCAAACTCCCCGTATCAGCGCAGGCGAATAAGGCGGCTTCTCCATAAGAATTCCTTCCTTCCCATTCGGAACTTTCTTTCCTTTCTCATCGAAAACATCAAACTCGATTCCAGGGAAAGTCACAGCCGCATAAGTCGGAATAAACGGCCCGTGTCCTGGCAAAGACATAATCACCGCGCTCCCGGTTTCAGTCTGCCAGTAAGTATCAATAACGGGACATCTTCCTTTCCCGATATTATCAAAGAACCACATCCACGTCTTCTCGTCAATCGGCTCTCCTACACTTCCAAGAATCTTCAAGCTTTCCATTTTATACTTCTTCGCATAATCGCTCCCTTCAAGCGCAAACATTCTCAGCGCAGTAGGCGCAGTGTAAAACACATTAACCTTCTGTTGCTCAATAATCTGCATAAACCTATCTGGCGTTGGATGATTTGGCAAGCCTTCAAAAATTACCGTCGTCGCTCCATTGAGCAATGGTCCGTAACATGCATAAGTATGCCCTGTAATCCATCCAATATCTGCCGTGCACCACATTACCTCTCCTGGCTTCAGATTGAAAACAAATCTCGAAGTGTAATACGCCTGGACTGTGTAGCCCCCGACCGCGTGCATTACCCCCTTAGGTTTTCCCGTTGTTCCGGAAGTGTAAAGCAGCAGCGCAATGTCCTCCGATTCCATAACTTCTGGCTTTACAATGACATCTGCTTTTCCTTCAAACATTTTCCCGCTCTTCGCCCTGTCAACCACAATCTTAGTTACTTGCATTCCAGTTATCGCCTTGTCCGCGTCCTTCTCCAGCTCAACTTTCTTCCCTTTCCTCGAATAATAATTCGCAGTAACCAAAACTTTCGCTCCTCCATCTTCAATCCTTGTCTTCAGAGCATCCGCGCTAAACGCGCTAAACACAACTGAATGTATCGCGCCGATGCGAGCGCAAGCCAGCATGAAAATCAGCGCTTCAGGAATCATAGGCAAGTAAATAGCGACAACATCGCCCTTCTTTACCCCTTTTTCCTTGAGCAACGCCGCCGCCTGATTTACCTGCTTGTAAAGTTCAAAATAAGAAATATATTGTGGCTTTTCGTTCACGTCTTCCGGAACAAAAATTATTGCTGTCTGGTCCGGATTATTCAAATGTCTATCAACAGCATTATAACATAAATTTAATTTCCCTCCGACAAACCACCCAAACCCGTTAGAAGTCTGCTCGTAAGTCTTGCTCCATGGCTTCGCCCAGCTCAAACCATCTCGCGCAAGCTCGCCCCAAAGTTTCACTCTGTCAGCTTTCGCCCTTTTATAAATATCCTGGGGCGCTAAGCTTTCTTCCTTCGCAGCTTTAGTTGGAACAAAAAACTTTCCCTTTTTTTCTACATACTTCGTCGCCATTTTTCCTCTTTATATATTTCTTGCCCTAGTCGCTTCGCCCATTATTTAATATCAATTCACCAGTTACGTTTCAGTCAACCGAAGCATCACTTCTTTCCTTTCAGCTTCTTAGTTATAAAATATTTCCTGTCCCTTATCTTCTTGTCATACAATCTTCTCGTATATCCGATATTATCAATCATATCTTTCGTCACTCCAAGTTCATGCAGCGTATCAATTATCGCCTTCCTCGCCTTCTCAACCTCGCTGTCCTTAGCAAGATATTCTATTTCCATATAAGTTCCAACATGTTCAACGTGATTTATTTCAATCTCAATTCTCTTGTCTTTCTTATGCTCGAACTTCTCTGTATGCTTTCTCTTCTTCACCCACTCCTTAAATCCAAAATCCTCCAGCAGCGCCAAAAAATTATCAAGATGCTTCCTGTCACTCAGCTCAAACTCGTACTCTCTCTTCACAACAACCCCGTCTTTCCAAAGTTTCTTCAGATGCCTCTTGAAATTAACAATTAGTTTCTCTCCGTCATCTCTTATTCTGAAAGCCTTCGTCGGATAGCCCTTCGCATGCAGCGCAAAATAATCATCCCCCCTACTAACTTTCTTCTTAAAATTCGCAATCCTCAGAATCCTCTTCCTCAGTAAATTGACATCGTCAATCTTAACCTTCACCTCAACTTCAAGCCAATTAACCATTTTCACTCTTTTACTCAGAAATCAAGCATGATAAGTTTATAAACATTTTGCAGCCACTGGCTTTGCTGAAAAAATAAAAATTGCGGCTCGCTAAACTCTGCGTCTAATCCTTCACTTAAGACATGCAGAACAAATAATAGAAATCCACTGACTCCGACCAAAGAAGAAATTGCGAGTCCAATTTAGCACGGACAAGTCAAACAGCTCATAAAAGAATTCAGCCGAGCAGAGCCCTGTTAACCCAAACCTTATAATGTCTGCCCTCCTTCTTAAACAATGCACTATCAAATAATCGTGATCGGCGCAGGCGCAGCTGGGCTTTCGGCGGCGATTTACCTAGCCCGTGCTGGATTAAAAACTTTAGTCGTCGGAACCCAAAACTGCTCTCAATTAAACTCGGCGTATGACATTGAAAATTATTTAGGTTTTTCAAATGGAACAAATGGAAAAGAACTCCTGAGAAACGGAACAAAACAGGCAAAAAAATTCGGGGCAATGATTATCGAAAAAAACGCAAAGAAGATAACAGAAACAAACAGCAAATTCGAAATCAGGTTAGAAAACGGCACCCCTTATTCTTCAGATTACATAATTATCGCTTCAGGAATGCTTTCCTCATTTGATTTCGCCAGCTCGTTAAACCTTGAATTAAATGGCAAATTGATAAAAATCAACAACGAAAACCAAACATCCCATGATAAAGTCTTCGCCGCAGGAAACTGCTGTACAAAAACTCGTCAAATCGCAAAAGACGTAGGAGACGGCTGCAACGCCGCAATAAACATAATAAAGAAGCTCAAAAATCTCCCAAGCTACACAGATTATGGCTCCTTAGAAGACCAAGTCCAAGAAGTCCAACAAGCTCAATAATAAAAAATCCAATCCTGAATAAAATATTTTAATAAAATCCAATAATCAACTTAGAAATAACAAACTCAGCCCATATCTTTATTCACCTCCAATCATTAATATTATTTTGCAACGAGCGTCAGCGAAGTTGCCAGCAGATTTAAGCTATTTTGAAAAATCAGTATTACCATCCAAGTTCAAAAAACAAAAACATTTTAAACCCTTAACTTCTTTTACAATAAATTAAAAGATGGCAAAAAAATACACAATAAAATACGACAGGACAAAATGCATTGGTGCAGCGTCCTGCGTTAAATTAGCTCCGGATACTTGGAAACTTGACGACGAAGGCCTCGCAGTTCAATTAAAAAAAGAATTCACAGAAGTCGAACTTGCAAAGCAGACAAAAGCCGCAAAATCCTGCCCAGCCCACGCAATTGAAATCTACGACGACGCAGGAAAAAAGATTGTTTAAGAATTAACGGCTAAATTAACACTTTAAATGTCAAATATCAATTCTCTAATTTTAACTTTTCATTTTATTATTTCAATCAGCAAATTTAAGCTATTTTTTAATTCCATCTGCAAAAATTTATTATCCCGGACAACATCTTTTACTTTATCGTCTTCACTTTTTCCGATGCTATTCTGAGAAATATTATCTTTCAAATCAACCAGTTATTTATTATATCTACTTAACAGTTATCAGCAAATTTAAGCTATTTTAACCAACAATTAAATATTTCAAAATCTCTTTAACTCAATGAAAACAATCTATATTCTCGGCAACCCCAACTTTGAGCAAGACTCTCTGCCTTTGCGTCTCTTGCCAAAACTCCAATCTTCTCTCCCAAATTTCCAATTCATTCATCTAGACCCAACAGAAAACCTCCCCGAAGAATCTCACCTAGTTCTTATCGATACAGTCCTCGGCCTCAAGGAAGTTAAAACTCTCTCAGAAAATGACCTAAACAAAATTCAATCTTCTCCAAATTATTCGCTCCATGACTTCGATCTTTCTTTTTCCCTGAAGCTCATGAAAAAGCTCAACAAGATTCAGAAGGTCACGATTATCGGCGTTCCTTCAGACTACGAAGAAAATAAAGCCCTTAAAGAAATCAAAGAAATCGTTAATAAAATCAGCCAAGTCCCTTAATCGCAATAGATATCGCACTTAATATAAACAACATCAATGCAATCGCAAAATAAACTCTTTCCCTGTCCATGTTTTCTAAAAAAACCAGTCCTATTTAAATTATGTGTTAGCTTCGAAGGTGTTTGAAGCTAGAGATCAAAATCGGTTCACACAAGTGCCGCAATAATCGCAAACATTAACTCTCTTTCTGTTTAGTATCTAAACCTTCTTTCGTAATCTTTATGCCTTGTAAACCATTCTAAGATAATTGCAACTATTTCAACTTTCTCTTCTGCAGTTAGCGTGTAAATAAGTCTCCAGCCCATGCCCTTACTCAGCTCAACCCAATATGCGTTATTCGTTCCCTTTTTCGTATACTCTTTGGGAATCAGACGTTTAGGTATTGGCTGCCCGAACGTCGGATTTTCTTTTATTCTTCCAATGACATAATCAATTCGTTTTCTAAGTGGCGCGCCTTTTGATAAATTCAGATATTCCCGTTCCAACTTGTCATCAATAAAAACAACCCTGACTGGTTTTGCCATAATAAACAAAAGATAAAAGAATTAATAATGTTTTCTAGTCGCCATCTTCTTAGCTAGCTTTGGATTCCATATGTAAGTAATAATGCCATCATCAGAAGTGATTATTTTATTAATTTCTTCAAGATAATCCAAGATTATGACGTAAGTCGGCCACATTACCTTCCTCGGCAATCTCTCCCAAATCTGTGTTTTCTTAAACTCTCCGCTATTTTTCTCAACGGTCTCCTCTACCATCCTAACAGTTTCAAGTGTTGGGGCCCTGAACAGCCTTGCAACTCCTTTTCTGTCTTCTAATTTTTGTGCCATTCATACCTATCAATTGATAGGTATTTATATTTTTCCATAACTCTGTGAAATTAAAGTTAGAAAAAGATAAAATACTTTAAGCAATCCATCTTAATTACTTTATGTACGAAATCTTCACCGCAAATTCTAAAACCGAAAAAAGATTATCATGGTATGCAAAATCAAGAAAAGACATCAAAGATAAACTAGACAGGTTAAAAGAAGCTCCTCGCAAAGCGAACGGTGCCCATCCATTGCATGGACGATTAGATGGCAAGTGGGGGGCTGCTGGCTTGGCGCAAATATCAGAGCAGTTTATTCAATCGACGAAAAAGACAAACGCATTATCATCGAATCAGTTGGTTCACACAAAATTTACTAAGAATATCTAATAATTAAATTTCTTCACGTTTCCTTTCTTTATGTTCTTCTCGCTCGCAACAATCTGTTCCATCATATCCTTGTCCTCGACTATTTCCTTTTCTTCCAGCTTTCTTATCTTATCTCTGATTGATTCTCTGACAAATTCCGTCTTCGTAGTATAATGATGCTTCTTCATTACTTTCTCTATCGCATCCAAGAAGTTCCTCTCCAGCTTCAAGCTTATATTTTCCATCTTACTACTATGTATTACTATGTAGTATTTAAATATTCTGGCTTACCATGTTTTCTAAGACATTTCGTAGAACTAGGACAACTCAACCTTCTCGCACCACTCGCAGTTCTTCTCAGGACATTTCTCATTTAATAACCCAATCGCCTTCTCAAATATCTTCTCCGCGTTCTTAATGTCAATCTTTCTCTTCACAAGCGAAGTGTCGAATATGACTTCTCCTGTTTCGGTTACTTCTTTTGGAACGTAAAACAAAAGGAAAGCATATTCTTCTGTCTCGTATCCTTTCTTCCTCAAAAGAAAATTGTAAATGTCAAGCTGGTCCTGGTAATGGTCCGCCGTGTCTTCTTTCAGCTCATACCCCCTCGTCTTGTAATCCAGGACTATGAGTTTCTTTCCCTTCATAAGAATATTGTCCACCGCCCCCCTCAGAATATTTCCCCCCTTATCCTCGTAAGCAATCCCCTTGAAGTTGCTTCTCCATATAGCAAGCAGTTCGTGGTCATCAAACAGTTTCATGCTCTTGCACTCTCCGTTCTTCCTCAGCTCTGGAGGCAATTCCCCTCTCTCCATGAACTTGTTGAAATGCGTTTTGAGTATCGCATCCATCCCTGACGGCAGTGAAGGAAAAATTCCAGCAGGCCTTTTCCATATCTTGTGCTGTGTCAGCCAAAAGCATCGAGGGCATTCTTTCATCAAGCTTAGCGAGGACGGAGATAGTTTATACATCATCACATCAGTTTAGTAAGAAAAGTTAATAAGGTTTTGTAATTTGAAGATTTTATGGAATTAAAGGATGTCAGAAGTTTTTTAGAAGAAATAAATTAAGGCCCAAAGTAACGTTTATATAATGCCTAAACTTTTAATATTTATGAAAAAGAAAGACAGAACCGTCGTTAACTCTGATTTATCAAAATATTTAAATAGATCTTGTTTTAGGAAATAATATGGCAGAACAATCATCTCAACCAAGAGGAATGGAAGAATTTGAAGGCGATAGCAAATGGTTCTATAAAAATATAGATTCCCTCAGAAAAGAAAATTCAGGAAAATACGTTGCAATAAAAGATAAAAAAATTATAGCTTCTGGAAAAGACATTGAAATAGTGGTAGAAATGGTAGAAAAAAAAGGAGAGAACCCCGCTTATATAGTAATGGAGTTTTTATACCCTGAGGGAACAGTGATTCTTTTATAAAATGAGAATTCCAGTAAGGGTTGAGTTTTTTGCTGGAGGACTAAGACCGGTAGTGACATTAACGATTCGTTCTGAAATACCACACATTTTTGGTTTTGTAAATGCTGTCATCGACACTGGAAGTCCAACTACTATCCTTGGCGCTGGTGATGTTCAGAGAATGCGAATATCACAGATTCAAATGCAAAAACTAACTGGAGAAGAAAAAGAAGTAAATCTTGGTGGAGCTCAAATAAAAACAAGAATTCTATCAGAAGCAAATCTAAGCGTAGGAGAAAAATTGAACGTAAAGATACCTGTTCAGATACCTGTAAAAATAACCAAAGGTACTCCGCCCCCATCAATCATCGGAGTAGATTTTTTGCTTGAAGGAAAACTAAAGTTTCTCTTTGACCCCAATGCAAAAGAAGCATATCTTGAAACATCAGATTAATCTCATTTCAAACTCCCCTTGAAAAAATAGGAAACCCGGCATATCCTCTGAAGAGGGTAACACCGGGGACTTGAATATGATTCATAGTATCCTCGGGTTTAAAAGTGATAAGCGCATGGAATAGTGATAGAAAATGGCAAGACAAATTAAAACAATAGACTATGACGCCGGCAACGATATATTTTTTATTTCTGATGGCGAGAAGGTAAAAGCCTCTTTAGACATTGGAGATTTCGTCTTAGACGTAAATCATAATAACCTTATCTGCGGCATAGAAATAATGGATGCGAGTGAGAATTTAGGCATCAGCAAAGAGAATTTAAAATATATTCAAAACATAAAAATGTCTGTTACATATAAAACAAATCATGTTTACGTTCTGCTCATGATAGCCTTCGAGAAAGATGGAAAGGAAGTGAATGTGCCAATCCCTTTAACTCTCAGCCTAGGGCACAAGATCCCAAGAAAAGAAGTTCTCGTTTATAATTTGTAATTTATAGTTGCGTTGGTCAGTCAGCCAAAAGCATCTCGGGCATTCTTTCATCAAGCTCAAAGATGATGGGGAGAGTTTGTATGTGGACGTCATTACATCAGTTTAGTAGGAAAAGTTAATAAGGTTTTGTAATTTGTGCAATGTATGGAAAACAACCACAATCTAGGCGGAATCATAAAATCGCTTAGAGACATAATGAGAAAAGATCCGGGTGTAGACGGCGACGCTCAAAGAGTATCTCAAATGGTTTGGATGATTTTTCTTAAAGTGTTTGATTCCATGGAAGAAGAACGAGAAGCAGAGGACAGCAGCTACAAATCTCCTTTGCCTGGAAAAATTCGTTGGAGAAACTGGGCTGCAGATGAAGAAGGTTTGACTGGGGACGACCTGCTTGATTTTGTAAATAATACTGTATTCAAAGAACTAAAAGGTCTGGCATTAGACGAGAAAACTGACCCAAGAGGGTTTATTGTTAAACAAGTATTTGAGGATGCATACAATTACATGAAAAGTGGCGTTTCAATGCGCCAAGTTATCAACAAGATTAATCAAATTGATTTTACTAAGGCTGAAGACAGGCATTTGTTCAACGATATTTACGAGACAATTCTAAAAGAGCTACAAAACGCAGGCAGCGCGGGAGAATTTTACACACCGAGGCCAGTTACTCAATTTATTGTTGACATGGTAAATCCAAAACTAGGAGAGAAAGTACTTGACCCAGCATGCGGAACAGGTGGCTTTCTAATCTCTGCCTTGAACAACATGCAAAAAGAAGTGAAAAGCATCGATGACAACAAAGTCTTACAAGAAAACCTTCATGGAATAGAAAAGAAGCCGATGCCTCATTTACTTTGCATGACGAATATGATTCTTCATGATATTGATATTCCAAACATCCGTCACGACAACTCTCTTTCACGGCCAATCATAGACTACACAGCAAGAGACATGGTCAATGTCGTAGTCACAAATCCACCTTTCGGCGGAGCCGAAGAAGAAGGCATTGAGAATAATTTCCCAAGCGAATTCCGAACTCGAGAAACCGCAGATCTTTTTCTAGTTCTAATAATGAAGTTGTTGCGAGATGAAGGGCGGTGTGGCTTAGTCCTCCCAGACGGTTTTCTCTTCGGCGAGGGCGTTAAGACAAGAATCAAACAAAAACTCCTCGAGGAGTTTAACTTGCATACTATTGTCAGACTTCCAAATGGAGTTTTCAATCCCTATACTGGAATCCGAACAAACCTCTTGTTCTTCACAAAGGGCCAACCAACAAAAGAGATTTGGTATTTCGAACATCCTCTTCCAGAAGGTTACAAAACTTACAACAAAACCAAGCCTATGAGACTTGAAGAGTTCAAACTAGAAAAGGAATGGTGGAACGACCGCAACAACAAGAAGTTCAAGCAATTTTGTTGGAAGGTCCCTCTAGAAGAAATTCACAAGAGGAATTTTAATCTGGATATTAATAACCCAAACAATGTTGACAAAACTAAAGACATGACTTCAAAAGAAATAGCAGAATTGATAAGAAAAAATCTCGAAGCTTCAATTAAATCCATACAGAATCTTTCAAAAGAAATCTAAAATGAAAACGGTTCCATTGTCTCAAGTCGTAAAGCAAAAAAAAGATATAATCAGAATTGATGATTCGCAAGAATACAAAAGAGTAAGAATCCGGATTCACAGAAAAGGAATGGTTCTAAGAGATATTGTAAAGGGTTTAGAGATTAAGACTAAATCTCAGCAAGTTTGCAAAGAAGGACAATTATTAGTTGCAGAGATTGATGCAAAAGTCGGGGGATATGGAATAGTAACAAAAGACTTAGACGGTGCAATTGTTAGTAGCCACTATTACCTGTTCGACATTGATAACGCCCGGCTCTCACAAGAATACCTCGGGCATATATTAAAAACTGATATGTTCTTTTCCCAGATAAAAGCAGAAGGAAGTACAAATTATGCGTCAATTAGACCAAAGCACATTTTAGAAATCGAAATCCCCCTTCCGTCACTCGAAGAACAAAAGAAAATCGTTAGAAAACTAGATAGCTACTCCTCGGCAAAAGACAAAGTAGAAAGTCATAATTCTGAGAACATAGAATTAATCACAAAGCTCCGTTCCTCCATTCTCTCCGAAGCTGTCCAAGGCAAACTCGTTCCGCAAAATCCAAAAGACGAACCAGCATCTGAACTTCTCAAGAAAATCAAAGCCGAAAAAGACAAACTCATCCGCGAAAAGAAAATCAAAAAGGAAAAACCTCTGCCACCAATCTCCGAGGACGAAAAGCCTTATGCGTTACCGAAAGGATGGGCGTGGACGAGGTTGCCCAAAATTGTTACTTTTGATAATGGTTCAATAAGACGAGGCCCATTTGGTGGTTCGATAACAAAGCCGATGTTTGTTTCAAAAGGTTACAAAATTTATGAACAAAAAAATGCAATTTACAATAACTTCAAACTTGGCCATTATTATATTGATGAAAATAAATTTAATGAAATGAAAAATTTTGAAATAAAACCAAACGATATAATAATTAGTTGCTCAGGAACGATTGGAAAGTTAGCAGTCGTACCTTTTGATGCAGAGAAAGGCATAATAAATCAAGCATTGCTCAAATTAACTTTAAACCAAGAAATAATTACTAATGATTTTTTCAAAATTCTTTTTTATGCATATATAATGTCGACTAACACTTTAAATGACCTAAAAGGAACTGCGATGAAAAATATAGTTTCGATTGGAATTTTAAAGAAACTTCCCATTCCGCTTCCACCTCTCCCCGAGCAACACCGTATCGTGGAAAAAGTTGACAAGCTCATGAAACTCTGCGACGAGCTTGAAGCAAAAGTCAAAGAGAACCAACACAATGCTGAGAAGTTGATGGAAGCTGTTTTGAAAGAGAGTTTTGAATAAAAATGAGGTATACTAATAACTACTCTATCTTCTAAAATACTCGACGTTGTAATGCTTAAACTTCACAACAACAAAGTTTAAATATACCCAAATTTTAACTGGGGCATGGCTAAAAAAGATTTTGAGGAGCAGATTTTAAGAAGATTAGACGCTGTTATAGCCCTCATGCTTGAACCACAAACAAAAGAAATGAATGTTAAGGACAAGGTAGAAAGATTATACAATCTGGGACTAGACTATAATCAAATTGCCACGATTCTAAACAAGACTCCGGGCAATATTGCTGTCATAATCAATTCGCTGAAGAAAAAAGATGGAAAAGGAACAAACTGACCTGTTAAAGAAGATTGACATGAAATTAGGGGCTTTGATAGCCTTGCAAATGGTAGAAGATAAACCGGAAAAAAACAGGGAGAAAATAAAACTACTGTCTGACCTTGGCTTTGGTTATGCCGAAATAGCATCAATGTTAAATGTGCCGGCAGGATACGTTTCTAAAGAACGAAGTTTGATTAAAAAGAAATTAAAAGGAGAAGAAAAACAGGAGATTGAAATAAAAAATGGATGAAAAGACAATAATAGAAAAATTAGATATTCTAATAAAATTAAATGCATCAAATGTTATCAAAGAAGATAAAACACAAACAGAATCAATATTAAAATTAAATGGCATTGGAATTGGATATAAGGACATAGCAAAAATAATCGGAACCAGCGATAGCTATGTTGCTATGATAATTTCTAAAAACAAAAACAAAGATAGAAAGAAAAAAGATAATGCAAACATGAAGGAAGAAGCAGAAAATGCCAAAGAAGAATAAAGAAATTGAAGATAGATTGCAAACTATAGAATACCTGCTTGCAGGCATTCTAATGAAGAGAGAACCAAATATAAAAGAAGTTGCTAAAGTTATTGGGTGTTCAGATACAAAATTAAGTTCTCTATTTCCTGATAGAAAAAAGAAAGGAAAAAATAAACTTGATAATGAAGAGTCGATTGATAAAGGAGATGTAGAGAATAATGAGCAAATTAACTAATGAAATAATTCAAGAATTTATTAAAAGAGGTTATTTCAAGAGCGAAGGGGCTGTCAAAAATTTTATATCTCAAGTTAAAACTGATGAGGGATTAGATTGCACACAACCTGCCGCCGCACAAGTTGCAGCGAAAATTAAAGGATTTTCCATAAAACGCAGATTGAAGAAAGAGGATAAGGGGCCATCTAATTTATCAGAAATTGTTGAGAAATATAGAAACAAAAATTCAAATTCTAGTAGCAAAGTAAAAAAATTAAATAAGCCAAATTTCAAGAATAAAATACAAAATTCTAATGACCCTATTGAAAAGGCGGCTTATTTTAATGCAAGTCTTTATTCAGATATTTATATTTTAGAAAATAAACTGAGACTATTAATTTTCAAACAATTAGGAAATGATTTATCATGGTGGAAAAAAGAAAAAGTTACTCAACCGATTATTGATTATGCAAATAAAATAGCAGAAGATGATAAAAAGACTCCTTGGATACCAAGGGCAGACAAACACCCATTGTATTTAGTTACTCTTAAACATTTGAGTAAAATTATAGAATTAAATTGGACAAGGAATTTCGATAAACTAGGAAGGATGACTAATTTTCTAACATATTTAGACGATTTATTAAAAATAAGAAATTGCCTAGCTCATAACATTTCTTTAGGAAGCAGAGATAAAAAAGAAGTTGAAACTCAAGTTCCAAAAATATTGAGTTTGACAAAACAGAATTATTCTATTTAACTCTTATACAGCCTATCTTCAATCTCCTTAATCATCTTCAAATAAGCCAGCTTCCCTCCGAATAGCTTCATAATTTCTAATGGCCTGCCGAACTGCGTCAACGGCGGAATGTTCAAAACCTCTGGGTCCTCGAGATTTTCAATTCCCTCGTCTGAATATTTTTCTAAAAGAGCCGTGATAACCTTCTGCGCTTTCTCGCTGTATTTTTTGAAGTGTGCGTCTTTCTTCACCTTCTTCGCTCTCTCTGTTCGTGTCATTGGTTTCTGGCCATACGCAACTTTCAAAATCAAATCAAACGGGTCGTAGTCCTTTCCATATTCCTCTCGCAACGCGTCAAGCAAAACCCCCTCTTTTTCCAACTCGTCGATAATCGCTCGCTTCTGGTCCACAATATTCCATTTCTGAATAAACTCATTCAACGAACGAAACTCTTTCTTCATTCCTTTCTTTGTATAGTCTTCCAAAGATTCTGTTATCAACTTTCCAGAAGGATCCAAATGCTGAACCGTCTGGTTAATTACCGTAACCTCCGTCGAACCTTTCTTAACATAATACTTCCTAACCTTTCCATCCCCTTCGTCCATTGAAATATCTGGAGAAACTAAAATCTGCTCCCCATCTTGCAATTCTTCCGCGCCTTCTTGTTCTATGTCCTTAATTTCCATCTTTCCCTTAGGAGACGTATAAATCTGTATTGGCTCGCCATCAAAATCAGAATCGGCAAAATGATTTGTGATATTTCTAAAGTCCATAATCGTGAAATAATGTTTTCCATAGTCTTCTCTTATCCTCGTCCCTCTTCCGATAATCTGCTTGAACTCAGTCATCGAGTTAATAACTGAATCCAAAACAATCAGTTTGCAAGTCTGCGCGTCCACTCCCGTATTCATCAACTTAGATGTCGTCGCAATAACGGGATACCTCGAAGCAGGATCAATAAAATTATCTAACTGGGCTTTTCCGACATTATCGTCGCCAGTAATCCTCATGATATACTTCTTGTTCTTTCCGTAAAGGTCTTTGTTTTCATTAACTAACGCCCTTTTCATTCGTTCAGCATGTTCAATGTCTACACAAAACACAATCGTCTTTGAAAATCTGTCCGTTTTCTTCAGGAACTCTGTTATTTTCTTAGCAACAGCTTCTGTCCTCTCGTCAATCACAAGAGTGCGATCAAACTCCCTAGTTCCATAAACGTAATCTGGAATTTCGTTCTCAAATTTATCTTTCTCGCCTTTCTTCGGCCTAAAGCCGTGAACGTCTTTATCTAGCGCAACTTTGATAACTCTAAACGGTGCAAGAAAGCCGTCCTCAATTCCTTGTTTCAAAGAATATGAATAAATGGGCTGGCCAAAATAATCTATGTTTGAGACTTTATTACTTTCTTTTGGCGTAGCTGTCATTCCAATCTGAGTAGCAGATTTGAAATATTCTAAAATTTCTCGCCATCTTGATTCGTCTCTTGCGCTTCCCCTATGACACTCGTCCACAATCACCAAATCAAAAAAATCAGGAGAAAACTGTTTGTAAATATTTTTTGAGTCTTCGTTTCCAGACAAACCCTGATAGAGAGCCATATAAATCTCATAAGCTTTGTCCGCCTTGCGGTTCTTTACCTTCGTAATAACCTTAGAAAACGGCTTGAAATCATTATTCTTCGGCTGGTCAAGTAGAACATTTCTATCTACAAGATACAAAATTCTTTTTTTCAATCCGGCTTTTCTTAAACGGTGCATTATCTGAAACGCGACAAATGTCTTTCCAGTTCCAGTAGCCATAACTAGCAAAATTCTATCTTTGCCTTTTGCTATCGCTTCGACAATCCGATTAATCGCAATTGTCTGATAATATCTCGGTTTCTTAGAATTTTCTTCATAATAATAGTCTGTTGTAACCGCTTCTTCAATAGCTTCATCAATCCCCTTAAACGACTTGTACTTTCTCCACAATTCATCAGGAGAAGGAAACTCCGAAAGAGTTAGCTCATTTTCCTCACCTGTAGTTTTATCGTAAAAAACAAAACCGTCTCCGTTTGAACTAAACACGAAAGGAATGTCTAGCATTTCGGAATACTCAACTCCTTGTTGCATTCCTTGGCCAATCGGACAAGTGTTATCTTTTGCCTCAATTAATGCTATCGGCATGTTGGGCTTATGATAAAGAATATAGTCTGCTCTTTTTCTAACGCCCCTCTTCACAATTTTCCCATAAACTAAAATTTTTCCAGCAGTAAAGGAGACTTCCTCCCTAACCTGTTTATCTCTATCCCATCCAGCCTCGATAACAGCCGGCGTAATAAACTTCGTACATACGTCCCTTTCAGACATTTGCTTCTTATCCATACAAATCAAACTCAACCTATATATTTTAAACTTTCCTACAGGATCATCCTTAAATATTCAAAAGATCCCAGATCCGACATGGAAATAGAACAAACGACTCTGCAAAAAACCTTCACGATAAAACTCAAAGATAAAACATACTTCGTGGATTACCTAAACTCCGACGGTCAGATACTCGGTCTCATAAACAGAGATAACTGGGAAATTTACGACGAGAACTCCGAAGAATTGCAAATTTACACATTTAAGAGCTCTAGCAAGAAAGAAAAAGAACAAGCCGAAAAAAACCTAGAGTTAGCTGACAAGCTAATCAGTTTTTGTATCAAGCACTTTGAAGATTACAACCCTGTTAAAGATTAACTTCCCGTCCCACAAATGCAAACCTATATAACCTTCGCTTCTAGTCGTTAAACATGAAATCCTCACCAATTTCCATTCATCCCAGAAATCCAAACCCCCAACTCACCCCGAAAGAAACCAAATTCCTCACAATCCTTAACGAAACAAGATTGTCCGATGGAAAAATGTTTGGAAGATATTATGATTTGATTAAAGAGCATTTCGAGTTCTCAAACACAGAATTAAAGAATGCCGTAGATAAATTGTTGAAAATGAATCTTCTTATGAGCATAGACGCCGGCGGCAAAGAATTTGTCTACTTCCACACAAACAAAGTAGCCAAAGCAGACCTCGACAAAGACCTTATTAAAATCAGGCACTGATGTGCGCCCTTACGCGGTTGATTGTGATTTTAGATTTGCACACCTCGCAAATTCCTACAATATACGAAGCCCCCACTAATTTCACTATGATATTCCTTTCGGCTTCACAATTAACGCAATGAAATTTTAACGCTTTCATGATGACAATTAAAGAATTAGATAACTCGATAATCTGACCTCAAAGAAAATGTATCTATTTAGAAGTATGTATATGGGACTTCGTTGAAAAAATAAAATTATGGTTTATTATCTGACGCAAACAAACCAATCACAAGTCGGTCCGGTGGGTTGGATGATAACTTTTCATGGGAGGATTGGGCAGGATTAGGACAAACAGGGCACACGAAAGCAGCTCAAAAACAGATTTTCAACAAAGTCTATTGAGTCTTTTCCTCTTCCATTCTTCCCGCCCCACACCCCGACCCCATCAAAACTCAGCATCTTCAAATTAGGTGCCTACAAAAAACCAAAATGTAGTCACCCAAGAATCCTTTTCAATGCCTTGTACTCTTTGGCGAATAAATCCAAAGTCGGCTTCAAATCATGCTTCTGCTGGTACGACTGAAGCGAAGCGTAATATTCTGCTCTGTTTCTTAAATCGATATTGATGGGCGGCAGCCCATTCTTAATCAGAATATTATTTAGTAATATTCTTCCCACCCTCCCATTCCCATCTCTAAACGGATGTATGTTCTCAAACTGATTATGCACGACCGCTGCTAAAATCAATCCAGGATATTTTTTCTTATTCCCCTGATACCACTCCGTTAGCTCATTCAACAAATAAAGCACCCTTGATTGCGGAGCTCCCTCATGCACTATCTCCCCCAACCTATTCTTAACGACAACCTCTTCCCCCGCCTTTCTTAGCTGTCCAGCAAAGCTTTTCGAGTTCTTAAAAATAATCTGGTGTATCTTCTTCATCAAATCTATAGACAGTTCTTCTTTCGTTCCTCTTATGTATCTTACAGCTTCGCTGACGCCGTATGCTTCAGAGATGTCTTGTTTTGATTTCTCCTCAGGCCACTTGTCTTCTTCAAGTATTTCTTTTACTTCTTTGCTGTTAAGCTCGCTTCCTTCGATAGCGTTGGTATTGTATGTAAACAATTCGGAAAACCGCGCCCATTGCTTCTCAGACAAATGGCTTATCTTTAGCGGAATTTCTTTTTCTATCTTCTTGGCAAAAAGAAAGTCTTTCTCAGATAATTCAAAATCAAGCGGGTCTTTTATTATGCGGTACTTTTCAATCTCCTCTAAAATTAATTCCTTAGCTTTGTCAACTCTTTCATCCAAAAGCGTTTTGTTCAAGTCGATTCCTAAGAACTTCCTGAGCTTATGCACTTTCGGCCCTTCCCTGAATGAGTGTCCCAGATAATATTTCACTTTTTTGCCAGCCTTTCTTTTCTCAACATGCATAATAATATAATGGGTGCCTACATATATAAACATTTCTAAAGTCTTGTCTACAATTCTAAAATCAGAGTTTAAGCTTTAATTTTTCTTCTTCCGTCTCTCAATCTCTTCTTCCAACTTCTGGGGAAATCCTTCTCGGCACTTGCAGTTTTTATTATGTTCGGTATGCCACTTCACCCTCTGCTCAAAGCTCGCGTTCTTAGACATTCTATTTTTCATATGCCATTCTTTGTTTATCTTACTTTTCTCCATACTTCTTCATCTTCTTTTGTAACAATTTCTTTGCTTTTTCCAACTCTTTTTTTCTTCCTACTGAAAGCCCCTTTCCTCCTCTATTGATAAAATATTGAACCATTCTTACCGCCGAGCCAATTCCCTTCGGGCTCACATCTTTTCTTGCCATAACTTTCGCTATCGTCTCCGCATCTTTTGCAAATATTCCTTCTGGCGGCGAGGTGGAATCGCTCATCACATCTTGCACCCATTTTTTCTTTTTCATTGTCTAGAATCATCCCGCAGCAATCCAAATCAATAGAATCAGCACAACAAAAGTAATAAGCATAAAAATCCCAAGCGTGTGGACAAGCAATTTCAGAGCGTCTTTTTTCTTCCCATCCAAATACCACATTATTGGTCTTCCAAACATCATCGTTCCTGTAAGAGCCGCAGAAAAAACAAATAGCATAAGCATTGCAATAGGAATCAGCACGCTCTTGCTCGTTCCAATCATTCCTTGTCCCGCAAGATACATAAATGAAGCTACAACTGCAACATAAACCGCCGTCGCCAAAGCGTCAATCAAAGCATATTTCACAACTTTTCCCATTTTTTATCAAGGAAACTGGTAAATAAATATCTTACTAATTTTTAAGCCCTGTTGAAAAAGTCAGATTATGGTTTACTATCTTGATTGGGGCAAGATAGTAGTGTGGGAAGGGCGAGCATGGTACACGAGAGTAATGTATAGAAAATTCGAGAGTGCCTGCGAGTAGGGCTTTTGACCGTTAGGTCAAATTCCTGTGGGAATCCTAAACTAAAGAAAGATTTTCAACAGAGCCCAATTCTCACTTCCAAAAAAGAACCAAATATGCATAAATCAATGCAAGAACTAAAGTCAAAAA
>Ga0209727_1000139_pt1 | contig 89920 bp, 187 predicted proteins | sample RifGroC1_FD_183995 | JGI IMG/M metagenome (GOLD analysis project Ga0209727, IMG submission 183995) | Groundwater microbial communities from Rifle, Colorado, USA - Groundwater C1 (SPAdes) (version 2) | ecosystem: Environmental > Aquatic > Deep subsurface > Groundwater | place: Rifle, Colorado... | reverse complement strand
TTGGTCCACGGGAGGCTTCATCTACTGTGATGCGGTTCAAATTTACACTCAGAACTATTCAGGTAGTGTGACAAAGCACCCCGTGGACCAAGGCGGGAACATCACGGACCATTTCGTTCGTAACAATCCCGTGTTTACGGTGGGTGCTGTAATCACAGGCGTGGATATTTCTACAGGAACTTATCTAATCCAAGACTTGGATGGTAATTCTCCCTACAACAGTAATGAAGCCCCTACCGCTGTTAGTGTGAACTCTACGGATCAAAGTGTTCTTAAGAAATTCATTCCGGATAGCATTGGTCAGTTTCTTTCTGACAGTACTCCGGAAGTTGTTGTGGACAGTAGACGTACCGATCTTATAGAGCAGATTAGACAAGCCTTGATTGATCTAACAGCTGGTGTTATCTTTAACGAGAAGACTGGTCAATTCGATCCTAGTATTCAGCTTGTTCGTTTGTTTGAATACGATAATACACTGCTTCGAAAAGTAATCAACAATCTTGTGATGACTAAAATTACTTTTAAAGAAGACGCTAACACCGGATACGGTCTATACTGTGATATTACTTTTGAGCAAGTTACTTTTGCTTTCTTGAAGAAAACTGTTATTCCGAAAGATGTGCAAGATTCTCTTAAGAAAAAAGCTGCACCCAAAGCATCAAAGGGTAAACAGGACAGCACACCACAAGATGTGGGAACTGGTAATTCCCCTAAAGATACTGACCCACTAAGGCAGGCTAGAGAAAATGGGTGAAAAATATGTAGTAATGCCTTTATTCCCAGATGCCTTCTACACATATACGATTGCTCTTCAAGGGGATTCGTATATCTTTGAGTTCATATACAATGAAAGAGCTAAGCTTTATTTCATAAATTTGTATGATGCTGACTCAAACCCTATTGTTATGGGCGAGGCTTTAGTTCCGAATTATCCAATCTTTTTAGATTATGCTCTATTTCCATTGACAGGATTTATTTGGATGGAAGAAAAAGCTGATATAATTAGTGAACCTTACCAAGTTTATCCTGATTCAATTGATCAATATTATAATCTTTTCTATATCTACACAGAGGAAGACTAATGGACTTAATCCAGAGAAACCGCCAGTATAGGTTAGTGATTGGTGACTATAACTCTGGTGAAGCCTTAGAAATTACTGATCTTCAAGTTCAGTTCGATATTAGTAAAAGCACAGATAATAAAAAGAAAACTAATTCTGCTTCTATTGAAATCACCAACCTATCCCTTGAGCATATTCGCTTACTTGACACAGACTATCCCGCAGCGGTCTTTGAGGCAGGCTACCTTGACACTGGAGGACCTAAGCGTCTTTTTTCAGGTCAAGTTACACATGTGTCTACTAGAAAGTCTGGGACAGACAGAGTTACGCAGCTTCAACTTGGTGATGGATACACAGAATTAAATCATCAGATACTTTCTGAATTAGTCGCACCGGGCCAAACTGTTAAGGATGTTGCTGAAGCTATTCGTAAGAATCTTCCGGGTGTTTCTCGTGGAGTTTACAATGGCACCAATCTCAATAATGAGATTATTTATGGTTATCCTTTGATGGGTACTCCAAAAGAAATGTTGGATGAGCTTGCCGAGAAATATTCTCTAGATACTCAGATCGATGATGGTGTGCTTTATGTTCACAACAATGACCGTGCCGCCACTGAGAACTTCAATCAAGCCTATGTTATCTCTAAATATACAGGCTTGATTGAAACTCCTTATAGAGTTTCTGGTGATCGCCGTAGATCAAAAAAGGACAAAGCTAAAAAGCCAGGAATTCAGATGAAGATCCTTCTTAATCCAGATATCAAAGCTGGAGATATTATATATCTAGAAGATACTCTCATCACGGGTTGGCTTAAGGTGGAGTCTCTCAGACATTCGGGTGGCTGGCGTTCATCAGGCTGGTATACAGAAATAAAAGCATCTAGCTTAGAAAAAGTAATTCAATCTGGAGGTGGTCAATGAGTTCTGAAGCTGTTGCTGCAATCCAGAGTACAATGACTAGCGCTTTTGATAGTTTAATGAACAACAAATATACCGTAATCCCGTGTATTGTTGTGGCTGTTAGGGATGGGCTTAATGGTCAGATGGTTGATATACAACCCACCATTAATCAGAAAGAGCAAGATGGGACTGTTAAAGAGCGTGCCGTAATTCCGGGGGTGCCCGTCTCTTTCCAAGTTTCTAAGAAAGCTGGCTTCACATTTCCTATTGAGGTAGGCGACACTGGAACTGCCATGTTCTCTATGAGAAATATGGATGGTTGGAAATCTGGTAACGGCAGACCTTCTAGTCCAATGAACTTTGCCAAGATGGATAAAAGTGATGCTATCTTTCTTCCGGGAATCCAACCACCAGGAGTGGCTGTGAATAATCCAGCCAAACATGTGCTCACACATGATACTAAGGATACTGTTTTATTCGCCAACTTAGGTGGTGTCGAAGCTGAGGTAAGGTTACGGGTAGATGGCAGTATTGGTATCACCACAAGTAACATGCCGATTATTATTGAAGGTTCTGATGTAACAATTAATGCAGCTACTAGCTTATCTTTGAATACCCCAAGTTTGACTGTTGATGCAGACACTACTCTGTGGCTAGGTGATATAACTTATCAGAGTAATATCACTCATGTAGGTAGCTACTCCCATACCGGTAACTACATTGGTGTTGGTGTGCAGACTTTCAACGGCGTTATTTTCAGTACACACCGCCATGCGCCAGCCGTCATCCCACCAACTAATCCATAAGGAGATTGATTTGGATTTCAAGCTCAGTCCCGATAGTTGGGATATCATTTGGCATAATGGTCCGCTGAGAAAAGAGGAAACCACTCAGCCACTAACAGAGACTGTAGGTCAGCGACTAAAGATCCGTTTATTGACTTTCTATTCCGAATGGTTCATTAATACAGTGTACGGCGTCCCGTACTTCGAACGCCTGTTGGGCCAGAAGCAAACTTCAAAAGCAGCGGCTGATTTGATTTTTCAAAGTCAGATTCTTGCTGAGGAGGGTGTTAAGGAGATTGTTAGTTTTGATTCTACTTTTATCAACCGTCAATATTCTCTGGTATTCACAGTTAAAGTTGTTACCGGTGCCATAACAGCACCGATAGTAATTCAACCTTTAAACTGAATACCATGTCGCGGAGAATAGTTTAATTCAAGTTCCCACCTCTTCCGTATACAGCAAGCTTCAAAGAAGTCAGGGTTCGAAGTAACCCTGTTCTGTTTCTCTAATACGCCAATTTGGATAATCCAACGACGCTTATTGTTGTCCCAAGAAATCCCACTAACCCCTGTTTTATTATCTGATCTTTTCTTGGTGTTTCTGGAATTTACAAACCCAGCACAAGGCCTAAGATTAGAGATTGAATTGTTTAGAGGGTTTCCGTCGTAGTGATCAATTTCTGGCGGACAAGAGTCATTATGAAATAAAGCATAAATTACGCGATGCTCACTAAAACTTAACTTTCTACCGAAATTCACATGTGAAATGGTTAGTACCCTATAAAACATTCCTTTTGTGAGTTTCAAGCTTCCCGTAGGTTTACTTGCATACTTAGTGGTCCAGCATTTGTGAGCCCTTAGACTTCCAAAATGGTGGGTTGGCCTTTGATCTTTCCACTTGACATGCCCTGTGTCGAAATTAACTTCATAGGAGTCTGAAAGTATCTTTAAATCTAGGTGAATTGTCATAATATTTCCTTGTTTTTAAATGAGTAGATATTCTAGCAGATAGATACTTGTTTGTAAAATAAATAATTTTAAGGATTCCAACATGGCAGGCGTAACTGACGCTGGATTTATCATTAAACGCTTAGCTGATATCTTAGCCGATGATCGTGCTTTAGCAGTACAACTCTTTCAAGATTTGGTAGTTCCGGGTGATACCGTTGACGTATCAGATTCTTCCGCCCTAGGCCGACTCATCTCCCTAGCAGCTCCCTCTGAAGCTGACCTATGGGAAGCTGCTCAAGAAGTATATGCAGCCTTTGACCCAAACTCAGCAACAGGCATTGCTCTTGATAATCTTGTAGCATACGCTGGCATCACTCGTAAAGAACAAACCTTCACCACATCCTCTATTCTTGTTGCTGGTGATACTAACACACTAATTCCTGTAGGACAGACTGTAAGTAGCTCTACAACTGGCGAACAATTTACCACAGTTAGTGCCATTTCTCTGTCCCCAAGCAGCGCTAGTGGTATCACCGTCTCTGTGGTCACTCTACAGAATAGCACAGCTTACACTATTAGTTATGCCAATACAACTAGCACAAACACCATCACATTTACATCTGATGCAAGTGCCAATGTTGCTGAAATCATAAATGGATTGCAAGCTGTCATCGTAAGTGCCCACCCCACACTGACCAGTTCTGTGGTTGGGACAGGGGCCAGTTCTACGCTTGTTATTGATCGTAACGATGTCTTCCAAACTGTAAACTTCACTACATCCGTCAATCTTGGTATCATTAAAGTAAGGACAGTTGGGGAAGTAGTTGCGGTGGTTGCCGGTCCTATGGATCAACCCGCAAATACAATTGATACCATTCTTACGCCAATGCTTGGTTGGGACAGCGTAATCAACCCAATTGCTGCAAGTTCTGGGGAGGATCGCGAAACAGATGAACAACTTCGTCTAAGGTTTCGCAATGGTAAGTTTGATAGGGCAACCAATTCTCTTGACTCCATCTACTCTGCCTTGATTAATCTAGATGGTGTGACTGAAGTAACTATTTATGAGAATGATACAAGTCTTCCAGATGCTAATGGTGTTCCGGGGCATAGTTTCCTACCTATTATTTCTGGTGGATTGAGCACAGAGATTGCTAATGCTATTTGGGAAAACAAACCAATTGGTATCTTGAGCTACGGCAACACCACAGTAAGCATCAATGATCAACAAGGCTTCCCACACGCAATCAGTTTCTCTCGTCCAAACCCTGTAGTTATCTATATCACCATGGATATTACAACGGATGTGGACTTCCCAGCCAATGGTCAAGATCAAATTCGTTCTGCCTTGATTGAATATTTTGCTGAGAACTTTGGCACAGGTGATGATGTTATTTATAGTCGTCTTTATACCCCAATTAACAGTATTCCTGGGCATCAAGTTAATAGTTTGACTGTAGGAACTTCTCCTAGTCCCGTTGGTGAGTCAAACGTTGTAATCGCTTTTGATCAGATTGCTAGCTTAAATAGCCTCAATATAATTATCACTTAAGGGGTAGTTTATGTCTGAAATTATTCCTTTTGAAATTCAGCAGTATTTAGATGTCGCACGCTCTCGTGTAACTCAGCAATTTATGCTTGATGCTGACGGATCAGGCCCGGTCGTGTTTGATTCTTATCTCCAACTACTTCTTGGTGGAAAGATTGAACTTCAAGAAGTATTCAGACAACTAATGCAAGAACGTTCAATAGACACCGCTGCTGGTGCTCAGCTAGACATCATTGGCGAGATTGTTGGACAGCCCAGGGAGTTGATTGACACAGCCCTTCTTACCTATTTTGCTTATTTAGGTTATCCAGATGCTCAGTCCTACGGAGATTTAGGTATTTCAGGGGTTGGAGGGTCTTATAGGGGGTTGAATGATCCTTTAGCGGGTAATACAACGCTTAGTGATGAGCAATACAGACTCTTTATTAAAGCTAAAATCATCAAAAATAACACCAGTGTTACACCCCCTCAATTCGTTGAGTTCATGCAGTTTGTTTTCGGAATCGAAGCAAGTATTGTTGTGGCTGAAGGTAATGCCGAATTTACCGTAATGCTTGGTCGCGCATTGTCATCCTTTGAAAAAGTTCTTTTAAATTATGTTTCATATTCATCGGGTTATCCGTCCAGATTTGTTCCAAAACCTATTGGTGTAAGGATCAATTTTGGAGAGTTTGACATTAACAACTACTTCGGGTTTCAGGGCGCCCCTGGTGCCAAAGGGTACGGGGATTTGACAACAATTGCAACTGAGGGTGGTTATGGAGATTCTTACGGGATGCTTTACGGTGGCCCTGATTCAATTGTAGTGGGCGGTGGTAAATATGCCTCCTTGTTGTAACACAAATTTTAAGGAATATTATTTTGGCTGAGATCAATAAACCCGACTATTCTCAAATATGGGCTTCGGGGGGAGCAATCGTAGCTCCTAGTGATGTAAAAATTCAAACAGGTTGGACTGCTGAAGTTCCTCCTTTTCAGTGGGAAAATTGGTCCCAAAATAGGCAAGACCAAGCCATTACCCACATTCTTCAGAAAGGCATCAGCGTTTGGTCTGCAACTGGAGAATATTATTTTACAAGCGCTGGAGAAAGATCCTATGTACAAGGAAGTGATGGTAATATATATGTAGCAGTTGCAGATAGTGTTAATCAAAATCCTGTTACAGATATAACTGACACCTATTGGAAATTAGCATTTGCCACCACCAATTTAGCTACCACAACTACAGCTGGTATTGTTCAGTTAGCTACCACAGCCAACATGACAACAGGTACTTCGAACACCCTTATTCCCCCAGTTTCTGCCATCTCGGCTCAGCTACCTTTTCGTGGCTTCCAAGCATACACGTCGCCCGGTTCTTTCACATGGACCGTCCCGTCTGGTGTTACCAGATGTTGGGTGGAAGTTATAGGTGCGGGCGGCAGCGGTGCTTTTTATGCATTAGCCACTGGCCCAAGTGGGGGTGGGGGTGGTGGAGTGGCCAAGAAACTTGTAGACCTTACAGGGGTCACTTCTGTGGCTGTAGTTGTCGGCTCAGGTGGCGCTTCACAAACTACGTTGGGTAATAACGGTACAGCAGGGGGTAACAGCTCCTTCGGCGCTTTCTGCTCAGCAACAGGTGGTGGTGCTGGCCAGATTAGTGGCAGTGCCTCCTCTTCAGGGGTTGGTACTGGTGGTGATATCAACTACGGTATCGGTCAGGGTAGTCCCGCGCTAATGCTACCACCAGTAGCAAGCCCTGTTATGGGTGGTGGTGCAGGTGGTGGTGGCGAAAGTACGTTCGCTGCTTCGGGTGGTGCAAACCCAACTCAGGCTGGCATGGGCGGCGGCGGCAGGGTATCTGGTTCAGGATCAATCTCCGGCGCGGCGGGTGCTGTGCGTATCTGGTATTAACAATAAAATATATCTAACATCAATATGAGTGAATACTATGGTACAGAAAGTCTCCCCATTTCTTGAAGGGAAATACGGTTGGAGTTTAGGAGAATCTAACTGGAATTTGGGCATGGACGAAAACTTAGTAAAGTTTTCGTATATGTTCAATAGGAACATTGATGGGGTGGTTTCTAGCCTCCCGGCCCCGGTTAACGGGGAGGCATATTTCCTGACAACAGACAATAGATTGTATTTTGCTGTTGATGGAATATTTTACAGCTCCCCTACCCCAAAATGGTTCACTGTTTACATTAAAAGCACTGGCCAAGCTTTCCAGTTTAATGGCACGACATTAGTAGAAAGTGATATCTTAAATCAGGCGAATGACTACACAGACGTACTTCGCGCAGATGTTTTAAACTCAGCCGACCCTTTGAAGGGTGCGACCATCGTTGGCTATGATGGCACTAACGTAGCCGCCCACCTTGATTCTATAAATTTTAGTTTGTCTGCTCTTGCAATTGCTACAAATACTACCCAAGGTGCAGGTCTGATTGGGTATAGAGGAAGAACTGTACACGATAGGCTGGACGACTACCTTGATGCCGCAGACTATGGCGTTGTAGGCGACGGCGTAACAGATGATTGGGCTGCAATTAACGCATTTTTAGACCTGGCCTATGCTCAAAATAAGGTGGCAAAGTTCCCTGGCTGGATGGTTTGTGCCCACTCACAGAAACTTGAGCTTTACCGGGGTAATAACTTTGCGATTGTTGGGGATGGATTCCCTACACTAAAATACACGGGTATTATTGCTGATGTTGCGGTATCTATAGACCGTGGACCGATGGGTGGTGCGTATGGAATAGTTTTCCGAGATTTTAATATTGAAGGAAACTTTGTTTGTACCGATGCATTTTATAACCGAGCCATTAGTCACTCTGATATAAGCAACATTAGAGCATGGGGTGGTACAGCTTGTCTTTACAGAGTCGTAAGTGGTGTATGTAATAACTATACTAATTTACGACTAACCAGTGTAGGTGGCAGAGTAGGGGCGCCAACAGGGACTCCAGCTGAAGGTATTCGGTTAGAAAGTCGAAGCGCTGGGGACTATTTGGCTTGGTGTACATTTGCCAACTTGATTGTAGAAAATGTACTGAACACAGGTATCCGTGCTTTAGATGCAACAGGAAACCTTTTCACAAGCGGCACCTCGGAGGGTAACGGTCGAGGGTTGTTGTTTGAGGAGCCTTGCAGAAACAACACTGTTATTAACATGGACTTTGAAGCTAATGGCGCGGCAGGCGACATTGTTGTAAATGGTCATTGTAACAGTTTTCACAATCCACAGTGTATCTCTAGTGGTTCTTCAGTCAATATCTCTGTCCAAGTTTCAAAGGGAGCTACTTTCTTTGGTGGGTACTTACGGGCAGCGAATCTACAATCTGCCTCCTCAGATACAACTTTCATCGGGTGTGAATTCTCTGATAACGGTGCGTTAGGTATTACTGGGACAGGCTCTCACAGACGAATAGGTTGTTATAAAACAGACAACGCAGGAAATATCACCTCTCGTTATGTAGACATTCTAGGGGCATTTGGTAGCTTCACACCTAGTCTGGTGGGGTCTACAACCCCCGGAGTGAATACATATAGTGTAAGAACGGGGAGGTATGAGGTTATAGCGGGTCGGTGTTTCTTTGAAATAACTATTGTGTTAACTGCTAAGGATGCTGCAATGGCAGGTATTGCCACAATTTCTGGGCTCCCTGTTGCTTCTTCTAATATAGCTAACTTAGCAGCTTCCGGTCAAGTGGGGACTTTTGGTAACATTGCATCGCCTGGCGCCGGATATACTGGACTGGGTTGGCGAATAGATCCTAACAGTACAAGTATGTTGTTGATTACATCTGGTTTCGGTAATGCTACAGCTACTGTCAGCTCAACCTCAATTGGGGCCACGAGCACACTTAATATTTCTGGCAGCTATCCAATTGCTTAACTTTTACTCTTTCTTATAGGGGTAAGTAACTGTCCCGGTAGGGTGTGGTAAACATAAACACCTCCACACTAATTATGAGGCGCTGATATTGAAAATCAACACACAAATTGCCAAGAAACTTGCAGCCTATGGTGCTGCCATAGTTTTAGCTGGTGCTGGGACTGTCTCATACTACGAAGGTAAAGAGAACAAGGCTTATCTCGACCCTGTTGGAATTATCACAATTTGTTATGGCTCCACTAAGAATGTAAAGCTTGGCGATTACAAGACAGATGACCAATGCTACGAAAGTCTTGCAGAAGACTTAGTAGCACATGACAAGATCCTGATGTCTGTAGTTAAAGTTCCTATGACAGACTATCAACATGCTGCATTCTTGTCATTCATTTATAACGTTGGTCCCGGTAAGAAGGGGGTGAAAGATGGATTTGTTCACCTCAAGAAGACAGGTAAACCTTCAACAATGTTACGCAAACTCAATGCTGGTGATTATGAAGGGGCTTGTAATGAGTTTCTGAATTGGATGCAGAAAGGACAAGGGATGTCCGGTATTGAGAAACGTAGGCGAGATGAAATGGCTATGTGCAAAGGAGAATATGATGAAGCTAAAAAAGCCAAAGTTGATTGATGATTGGAAAAAACAACTAAAGTCATATTCCGCACTCAGTTTATTTGCCAATGTCCTCATAGCTCTGGCATACGGCCTGTCTCTAGCATTTGGAATGGGGCTTGTTTACATGAGCCCTTTCTACATTGTTCTTGTAATGGGTGGTGTAGCGAGTCTAGGTTTTCTAGGTCGATTCATCAAACAAGTGGAAGATGACGAGGATGAGGATAATGTTCAATAGCTGGATGTTCTACCTCATCCTTGGTTTGTCTGCAAGTACAGCAGCTTTAGGCTATCTTTCTCTATCTCTACACGATGATAAAGTGGTGGCTGTGGAAGCACTCAAGCAATCACAGGAAGCAGTTGCGGGGTATCAAAACGCCCTTAACTTGAAGTATTTATCTTGTCAGATTGATGAGGCTTCAACTGTACAATTAGAAGCTGATAAGAAAGGCCTTCAAACCCAGATAGAAATTATATCTGACAACATTGAGAAGCTAAGAAATTCCAAGCCTCAAGCTAAACAAGAGAACGTTAAGAATGAAAATCTTAAACCTAATGTCCTGCCTGATGATGGGTTGCTTAGTCCTAACATTGTCCGGCTGCTTCGGGAGGGGTACTGTGCCACCTACCCAACAGACAGTGAATGTCTTCCCAAGTGATTCACTTTTGATCAATCCCTGCAAAGCAAAACCTGCTGGTGAAAGTTTGATTGATCTAGCCAAAGCTCAAAACAGCAACGTTGGTTGTATTGGGTTGTGGGAAAAGCAAATGGAAGCTATACGTAAGAACAAGCAGCAGCAAATGGAGCTTTACAAGAATGCAAAATGATGCCAACAACCGGATGAACAATCTATTTGAAAGATCAGCTCTTGCACTTCTGGGTGTCCTTTTTACCATTCTTTTCACAGCCTCCCAATACCAACGAGCTGACTTTAAAGCCTTGGAAGAAAAAGTATTGGTCATGCAGATGAATAAGGTTAACAAAGAAGACCTTAAGGACGTAGAGAATCGTCTTAACATTAAGATGGATGCATTGGCCATCAACATGAGCCAAGAAGTTAGGAACACACGGGCAGATATTATCGACCGTATTGACATGGTGTTTGGTAAAGTTAAAAAATGACGGGGGTCATTAATGATATGGGTGATCATACGAAGGGTTGCAGACTTACTTACTTTGGTCTTGCTTATTATAATGATCTCCATTGTAATGACAAACAACAAAAGTGTTGAAGATGTTGGTAACTTTGAACTAAAGCTTGATAACCTAAAACAAGATATGATCACTGTAATTGGTAAGAACGTTGACTATATGGACAGACGTTTAAACGGTTATGCTGAAACTCAAGATAGGTATCAAGTAAGTACAGATCAACGAGTGTATGTGTTGGAGCAAAGAGTGCTTCAACTACAGAATGATAAGAAGACTAATCAGAAAATCATTAACAATAATTTAAATACTCTCACAACGAATTAAAGCTAAGAACAAGAAGTCTCCTAAGACACATTAAGGATCGCCATATCCTTTCTCAGAACTTCGCCCCGCGTCCGAAAGGATAGCGGGGCTTCTTTTCGTCTGTAATAAAGTTACTCAGTGGTTTTTACAGCAGCTTCAAATTTAAACTTATCAACCCGGTTATCTATAGAAGTATTTTCAACAACTACTTCTTTCTCCTTCTTGTGAATGTAATACTGTCCAATAGCAACAACCATTAACATACACATGAGGATGGCAGCAACATCGATTAGAGGGTTTTTCATAATTGTTTCTCCTTATTCTAGTCCCAGAAAGAAAATAACTTACGTTGGATAATCTTACAAACCAAGTCAAGATCATTTTGTTTAACACTTTCTCGCATTTTATAGAAGTTTTTACAGTTGATGTTAGGTAGTGTATTTGGCTTCTGATAGAAACCCCCGCCCATGAAATCTCCCTCTTTACGCTTCCAGCCTTGCACATCATTCGTATAATTATCTTCACGAATACGTTTTAGAAGTGTTGACACGATTAGCAGCTCCTTGGCTGTCTTCTCAGATTTCATAGCCATACCGTGATTCTTGTGGCACTCAGACATATCTTTTGTAGCAGCTTCCATGAACAAAAGCAAGCCTGAATAATCCCAACAACGATATTGACGAAGAGCTTTGTGGAAGATGTATAGGTTCCTAAAGTATTTCCAAATATCGGCTACTTTAATTGCTGTGTAAACATCTGGAATAAAGTATACAACATCTTGAGCAATGTTGAATCCCTTAGTTGTGATCCAATTAACTACAGGAGCTTTCTGCTTACACTCCTTGCGATGTTCAGCCCAGCCTTCCCATGTCAATGAACATGGATTCTTAAGGCCTGCTTTAGTTCGTATCCACTTAGCTAAAGGGCTTAGGGACCAATATGAGTATCTACGTTTGTACATTTATTTCTCTCCAAAAGAAAAGGACCAGAGCTTTCGCCTTGGTCCTTAGTTTAGGCTTCTTTCAAAGCTGTGTCAAATTTTATTTTCTACTGACAAGCTAGACACTCGTCCTTGCTGGCTTGCACACCAGCCATGCTGTATACGTAATACAATCCGAGAATATCTGGATTCAAGAAAGCTTCCTTATGCACCTCATTGATGTAAGCTTCGTCTTCACCAGCAGCGAAGAACAAATTCAACGATTGCCACTGATCCATAAACTTCCCACGAGCAGCAGCTAGGCGGATGATTGTATGTTGATTGATTTCAAAAGCTGTGCGGAACACAAGTTTCTCTTCTTCAGTCAACCAATCAACGTGTTGTACACTCCCCATCTTGTCACGAACATCTTCTACGTGAGCTTTTGTGAATACTCCCTTCTCTTTCATCAATTTCAAAAGATAGGGATTAACTCGGTCAACTTCACCACCAGCACTCTTCTGGGTGTACACCATTGCGGTGTCTGGGTTAATCCCTTCACTAACACCACCCATGATAAGGGCTGTTGACTTAGTTGGTGCAATAGCAATCAAGTGTGTATTAGCTCGGCCATACCCCTTCATCCACTTAGGCTCACCCCATACACTTGCAAGCCACTCAGAAGCCTTAATTGCTTCATCTTGAATGTACTTGGCAATTTTGTTGTTTACCATATGTGCATCAAAGCTTTCAAATGCAATCATATTCTTTTGCATGTATGAATGCAGCCCACATTGCCCAAGCCCCAACGCTCTGGAGTTCTTAGTAAATGCTACAGCTTTCTCAAGACCGGGAATATTCTTAGCCCGCTCAATGAACTCTTGGCATACAGCATCAAGAAATACAATTGCCGTGTTTACAGCGTCAGTACCATACCACTCATCAAAAAGCTCTACGTTCATCGATGCCAGTACACAAGTATAAGTAAAGTCCTTGCTTGAGTGGAGCATAATTTCGTTACACAACTGTGGAGCTTTAACATCTAAGTTCTGATCCACATACCACTGTGGACGTTTACGCTCTGCTTTTTGAGGGAAGAAGAAATATCCTTTCCCCGTCACCATCTTAGTCTTAAGAGCTTTACCATAACGCTTCACTGCATCTTCATCACCAGATTTCAGACGTTCAATGAACTCATCAGAGATATTCCAGCCGATGTTATTACCATCGGGATGTTGCTCTAGATAAGTACAAACTTCATTGAAATCACCATGATCAATAGGCAAATAACCAGCCCAAGAACCACGTCGAGCCGTACCCTGAGCAACGTACTCCATGTCACGTTGAAACCCCTCAATGACCTGCATAACCCCGGTAGAAGTACCACCTACGCTAATCGATTCACCACGAGCACGGACATCACCAAGATAACCCGCCGTACCAAATCCCATCTTAGTCAGCATTGCAGTTTCATGCTTTGCTTTGTAGATGCCATCAATACTATCAGGGATGTAACTACCCGCACAACTGACTGGAAGACCACGATTAGTTCCTGTATTAGCCAAGATCGGAGTACTAGGACTCAGCCAACCTTTCCACATAATATCAAAGAACTTCTCTTTCCAATCAGACGGATCAGGAGTATGTGCAGCCAACGTAGCAGCAATACGCTGATATTGTTCTTTTGGATTAGCTGCTTGATACAGATATTTATTCTTAAACAACTGCCAAGAGCCAGTAGACCAGTGAGCAGGCATCAAACCATCTTCTTGCAACTTCTTACGTTCTTCACTCAATACACGATAACTGTTTGTCACTTAATTCCCCTTAAATATATTTTCCGGTCCAACCTTTATAAGATTTCATCGAACCTCTACAGACGGTTGCCATATTGCCACGGTTTAGGTTGTGTAGCTTACAAAACTCACTTAGGTTCAAGCCTGTATATATTTCTCCACTTGGGCTTGTAACTTCAAAGTTTTTACTAACCTTAACTGATTGGGCTAATGTACTTGGATGTGTTTCTTTGTTTTTACTCCGGTGTTTTTCAGCCATGGCATCTCTTCCTCCATTTTCTTTCCACTCCAATATATTCTGATCCCTTGAAACAAATCTACAGTTATCTACGGAGTAGTTACCTATATCACCATAGCGAGCGAGCTGGTAACTCTGCATACTAGTTCCTATCTGTGATGGACTGGACAAGCCAGCCTCGACAGCCAGAATAACGTACTCTTCAAACGAAAGGAGACAAAGAAGCTCACGCCTCCCTGCGTGATAAATCAATCTCTGCCACTTTTTACGCCAAATATTCACGTCTTGTGGGTTTAGATTTATAGAGCTTAGAAAACCCTTCCTTTGCTCTGTTAGTGGTATCTTTCTCATTTAAAATTTAAAACCCTCTGAGTCCCAATCGCGAGTATACTGGTTACCTTGACTATTGAAAAAGTCGATCTGACTGTAGCCATTAATACCGGCATAGAACCAAACTGCCACAGGATTGTAATCTACTTTATAAAGATTCTCATATCCAAGATTACGAAGGCACAGGTTAATACGACTCTGTGCAAAGTACTCTAGCTGTGTATCAGTAATCCCCTCAATACGTCCCTTCTCAAAGATCTTCTTGATAATTGCTTTCTCGTGTTCCATCACGGTTTCAGCAGCAAGATAAATATCTTTCTTCAGTTCATCTTCAAAAGCTTGGCCAATGTAGCCAACTTCTTTCTTTTCTTTAAGAAGTGTACGGAACAACCAAGCTGCCGCTTCGGAGTGAAGATTCTCGTCACGAGCAGAGAAGTTAATACCACTCACCACATTCAACAGCTTATTCTTACCTTGGCTCTGGAAGTGCTTCAAGAAAGCAAAACTAGAGTAAAGAATTGCACCTTCACCGAATGTGAAACAACCAAGAGCACGAAGATCATCTTTACTTGCCAAAGTATCTTCTAAGAAAGCAACTCGTGCAGTTAGGTCTTCGTCTTCCAAGTACTGGTTATAGAACTCATCTGTTGCAAGTCCAAGTTCTTCATTCAGTGTACTATAAAACTTTTGGTGAACTGCAAGTTCCATTGCCCCAAACATTGCAGCCATTGGTTGAATGTCAGCAGGACGTGGAAATTTCTTCATTACAAAGTTAATCCAAAACTCATTCCCGATGATAGCTTCATACTTGGAAAACAGTTTCAGTGTTGTGATTGTTCCATGACTTTCAGATTCAGTCATGTTTACCAGAATATCTTGTTTATCTTTGTGAACTTTTACTTCGAAGTGAGGCCAGAACACAGAAGCTTGTTGATCAGTAAACTCACAAGCTTCTGGATAATCTACAGTGAACTCCGTCTTAGGCGTTTGGATACGAGTTAGCATTACCTCTCCTTATTTATTTGCATGCCGTTCTAGTTGATCAAGGATCATACCAGTATTATTACTTTGCTTACCCATTGTCTTAAGATCGATCCTAAGATCCAAACTACAGTCTTCAACAATCGCATCCCAAGACGCAGCGCCAGACTTTAGCCATTCATCAGAGCGTTCATGCCCTTGGTACATCAAGCAGTCTACAACATTACCACGAAGATTACGATGCTTACAAACTACTTCATCAACCCCCATTGAAACATCTAAACCATTATCAAAAAGAAACTTATTAATTGCTGCCTTATTATCTTCACCGAATGCTTGAGCAAACCCTTCACAGAGAAGGAGGTCTGACAAACTCAAATTAAAACCTACAGCCATACTACACCCCACTCATGAATTTATTAAAAGCTGCTTTAGGACTCAACCCACTCTCGTACAAGAACACCCACTCACTCAATGTCTCAAGAATCCTTACATGAGCCACTCTATGCTGAACTCCTTCTCGGATTGCCATCAAAGATGCTACTTCTAGGATAAAGAATTCGATAGGATTTTCTTCTGAATTGTTAAAGCTCATACATTACTCCTTAAAAGTGAGCGCAGCCCAACTCACTGGGAAAATTCGTTCTGCTTCTTTACCAACCAACTCAGCAACTACTTGTACTTCTTTCTGTGCATTTGTATCAGTTCGCTTATTGTAGAAGTTAGCGAAGCTTACCAGATTCCCGGTCCAAATCCAATTAACAATTGCACCTTGTGGAAGAATAAATCGGCATTGTTCCGGGCATACACCATCAGACAACATTCGGTTATACAAAGCAACTGAAGCTTTAGTTTGAATTGTATACTGCTCTAGCCAATACTCTGAATCTTTGTGTTTCTCTCCACTACCTTGTTTGATACTCCCCTCCGGCTTAGACCGAAAGAATTCAGGAACAAAAATCTCTGGAGTTGTAGAGATATACCGACGACTCTCTTCGTTCTCAACCATTCCCACTTTATGTTTAAAGCATTGTGTACGAATTGGGACAGGTGCTGCAATACGGAACTTCAAAGCTGTATGGGCGAATGGTGTCCAGTGGTCATGTTTTGCAAGATAGTTGATAAGTTTGGTGTCAGCATCAGAGAGTTTCATATGATCTTCATAAGTGCTCCCCCACTCATATTCACTTTCCTTGCTGAAGGAAACTCTTGCGGCGTTGACTACAGCAAGGTCGTCACCCATACGATCTAGCAATTCTACTTTAATCTGTGACATTCTTTTCCTCCTCCAAAATTGCTTTACATTCTTCCCACGAGCCCGGTAGTTCAGGATAGAACTCCCACGCGTGTCCTGTGTCAACCAAACGATGATAATACTCTTTAGTTTTTACGTCAAGCTTCCAATTCATTGTAGGAAGTTTTTCATCTGCGTAGATCATTTGCCGCTACTCCCAAAACCTTTCTCACCACGAATAGTCTCACTCAAACTATACACTTCCTGAAACATAACTTTCTGATAAGGAATTACCATCCCTTGTGCAATTCGATCACCAGCATTAACTTCAAGTCCCCAACCTTGTTTATCACAAGACAACTTGACTTTAAGCTCTCCACGGTAATCTGAATCAATTACACCAACACAATTACTTAGACGTACATCATTCTTGAATCCGTGACCACTACGACTAAAGATTAGCATTACATGGTCTTCTGGGATTTCAAATGCAAGACCAGTGGAATAAGTGTGTGGTGCATTGTAGTCTGTATCACCATTCAGCATTGTGTAGATATCAAAACAACCACTTCCATCTGTTGCGTAGGTTGGAAGCTTAGCGGCTTCGTACAGACGTTTTACTTTGACTTTCAAAATTTACTCCTTAATCAAGCTTTTAATAATATCACGAGTTCGTTCAAACATGAACTCTTCAATTTCCAATTCTTCTTGTTCATTCAGATCCAAACTCCAAGCTGTTTTATCTCGGGAAATGTCTAGTTGTTCTTCAAGAAAGTCAACTAGCAAATATAATTCATCTTGATCATATTTAATCATAAATAGTTTCTCCTGCCAACTTGTTATTAAAATGACGCCTTACAACATAACCCCTACCCAGACTCCACACTGTACAAAGAATAGTTGTAGAGGTAGCAATCCCAACAGGAGTTGTAAAGAACATCAAACAACCCATTGTAATTAACCAACTTCCTACCATGCCTATTGTAGTGTTTGTGCAGGTTTCAATCAAGGATTGTTTCTTAGTTTGTTTCATTTAATTTTACCAGTAAGAACCAATTCAAGTTCAGCTAAGATATTAAATGCTGTGTGGGCTAAGTGGACAATGTTACTCTCTTCATCAGTCCTGTCAATAGCTGCCACACCTTCAGCCTTCTGAATGAATCCTTTTACACGGTGACGACTAGCAGCGGCCGAGAATTCAGTTTCAGCGTTAGGAAGATTCTTAAAATCATTTGGCTGATAACCTTTAGCAGTCTCTGCCCAAGTCATTACCTTTGCAATCTCTAGAATAGCATTAGGGAATCCTTCATCAAACAGCTGCATCTTTACTTTACCAACTTTACGTTCTTCTAGTACAGGGCGTGCAATAGAAGATTCCTCGACCAATTCTACATGATCCGCACTAACCCAAACTGATTGACCGTAACGAGGAAAATCTTTTTCTGTTACATATGCATCTTCTTTGGGTAAATACATTTCAACCACAAACTCTTCTTTAGCTTGATACCAAGTGTCTGAGCGTTCATGATCGTGATCTGCCAAAACTTTAATTGTTTGACCTTTAACGTAAGTCATCTTTCTCTCCTTTCAATCGTTTAATCTGCTCAAGCATATCCGCTTGCTGTTGTTTTAGAGTATGAACTTCTCGGCTAAGATTGTCAACAGTTAATTCTAATATTTCAACAGTGCGAATCAATTTGTAATTCTCGATTTTAGTTCTCCTTAATAAACTAAGAAACTTGTAGTTATATTTCCAGCGTTACTATCTAGCCTAAGAGCTTCAGCTTTTCTCCTTAACGCATCAACTACAAAAGGTTTTACGTGCTCTTCTTTAGAATAGTCATACGCTGCCTCCAATATGATTTCTACTTTTTCTTGCTGCCAAACTTTATGAGCTTCTTGTGGTGTGTAGAATGAACCAAGACACTTTCTCACACCTTTATAGTTGATTTCAGAAACATACCGTCTAACTCTGTCGTCTTTATACACAACACCTAATGGACACTCTTGTTTTCTTGCCTGAGTGTGCAGTAAAGAGTTTAGCCAATCAGGCACCATTACACAAGCATCTTTTGAATATTCCTTATTGTTAGGGACGAGAATATCCTTGTCAACTTGAGCACCCATGAAGAACTCACAATCATACCAAGACTTATAGTCGCTGAAGCTCCACCAATCTTCTCTTGTCGTACATTCTTTGTAGGTTGGTCTAGATATATGGGTAGATGCATCATAACACCTACGCAGCATGGAAAACCAATTTGCGTAAGACTTTATAATTTTATTATCTTCCTTGACCTTACCAGACCAATCATTTACACCTACACCATATACTAGCTTATTTCTCATAGTTACCCTGTAATATTAGAAAGCAAAGAATCTCTCTTTTCTTTTGGCAAGAGATTCACTCGGCTCCTGCGTTGAACACCAGTGTTTTTATTCCGATACCGCTTATATTTACCTACGTTAGAGTAATGGAAACCATCTTCTTCCCACACAGACATATCTAGAATTTCATCTACATATACGTCAAAGTTAGGGAGTGTATTATCCCAGCTACTAAGAATGTCGTAGAGTTCTTCTAGAGAAAGAACATCATTAACATTGTAGAGCTTCATTTCAGCCCAAGCTTCTGGATTGTTTTTCATACACTCTGCCCAAAGCAGATGACCAGCAAACTTACCATGCTCAAGTTTCTTGTAACGTGTGCAGAGCTTGTCAGTCATATACTGTAACTTGTTACTAGTGAAACCAAATTGAGCTTTAGCAATGTTTAATGTATCAATCTGCCGGAATGTACTTGGCTTAGGATAACCATTAAGTACCAGACGGGCATTGATTTTCTTCACATCAAATCGCTTACTATTCTGACCAACAATAATATCAGCTTCGTTCATCAACTTCCACAAATTACCGAGAAGTTTACTATCATCTTCAAAGTCTTCTGAGCCTTGTAAGTCTTCATAGATGATTTGTTCTGAGCCTTTCCATTTAGCACAATAGCTTAGGATGCTCCAATCTTCTTGAATCTGATTAAGTCCTACGTTCTGATCCCACAATGCCCACACTTGAGCAAGGATAGGTTTCAGCTCAATATCGATAAAGAGGATCTTTGGTCCAGTTGTATCAATTGTGCAAGTTTTCTTACTGTCAAACATAGACTTAAAGAAGTCATTTACGTGCGTCTTACTTTTACCAATAATATTAGCAATCGCTCGACCACTAAATCCTTTGTCTCGTAGACTCAAAGCTTCCTTGTGCCATTCTTTACTAATCAATCCAATTCCCCTTTAAGTTTTAATACCAATTCATAGAGTTGGTTATTGATTGTTAATACAGTATCAAGCGTCTCTTGCTTCTGATATACGCTGAACGAATGAAAGTCTCGGCTGATGATTTCATTCCTACCTCGCCAGAAGTCTAGCTTAGAGATAATCGGTATAGTTGCCTTTTCTGGAAATAAGTCTATAACACTTCCCATATCTATACACCCAATTGTGAACACCACACATTGAAATAAATGCTAAACTGAACAAACTCACACCAGAAAATTGCTGTCCAATAATCTTTAATCACTTGTATGTCTCCGTAAATTCTTCATCTGTTGGGATAGTTCCTGAGATAACTACGTCACCAATAATATTTACAGTGTTATCTTTCATTGCAAGTTGAAGTAGCTTGTCTACAGATGCTTGAAGTACAGCAATTTGAATGCTGAGTTCCGTATAGGCAGCACTGTTCACTTTCAATTTTTTGTCAGTCATTTTTATTACTCACTTTGAATGTGTAAGTATCGAGAGGGAAATCCATAAGAACACCCTCTATGCGGAAAATCTGATCTTGTAGGGAAACTTCTTCTACATTAATAAATGTAAAGACTAACTTACCTGTCTCTTTGTTATGAATATCAACTTCCACTGTCTTTCTCCTCAATTAAACACTGTCTTACAGCATTTCTTCGTGCCTGTGGATTCTTAGCAACCTTTACTCCTCGATCACCAAGCCATTTATCAATCTGTGCAGCTTTCATCTTACAAATCTGAATTACTTCACGTTCGATCTTAGCATCATCAAAAGAGATGTTCAAGGACTCACTCAATGTTTTTGTACGATGGCAACCTTCTTTGCACAGCACTTGCAGACCATCAAAATTAACCATCAAAATATTATTGAAGTAGTTAGGAAAGTCTTCAACCTTTGTGAAGCTACTTCCTCCTACATGTACGTGGTCAATTTCTACGTCAGAAAGCTTGAACAAACCTTCACAAATCTCGCACCTTACCAACCACTTGGTTCTAGTGCTATCGTCCATATCAGGTATGGTTTTGCTATACAAATAGGCCAATTTAACGTCTGATTTCATCCAAGCCTGTCTGATAGCAGATCGTACAACAGAGACAACATGCTTCTCTTGTGGTGAACCGTCTTCGTTGAGCTTCTTCATGAACTCTTTTAGTTTGTCTTCACGCTTCTTGATATCTAGAGTTGATGGGACTGTCATTCAATGCCCATCCGTTCCAAAACATCATAAGCGCTAACTTCATCACCTTCAAACCTCAACATTCTAGCCATCTGAAGTTGTTCGTTCAAGACATATTTCCAGTCAATCTCAAACTCATCTCCTTTCCAACCTGTCACTACTTTAGGTTCTGGATACAAAGTTTTAAAGATTTCAGCAGCTTTAACCCAAGACTCTTTATCATTGGTGCAATCTTTCAAAGCCTCGTAAGCTGTTACCTCGCCCCAGTAAACATCAGAGAAGGCGTGAGCTTTATAGTTGTCAGAATCGTCTTGTCCACATACCTGCCACATTAGATGGAGACGCCCTTCTCCACGTACTTTACCCTTAGAATCTCGCCACAAAGAGCCGAACTTATCGCAGTTTACAATGCCACGCTCAGGACTATTTACATTGAAGACGTTGACAGGGCATCCCCAGAAATCTTTATCTTCGCAAAGGATAAAGTGGTCTGGTTTCTTGTAAGCTTCCATCACACATTTGTCGTCATTCTCAATGTGTGTAACTACTTCAGCTTTAAACTTCTTGGTAAGGTATTCGGACACTTCATCAAGTAAAAGCGCTTTGATTGTGTTATCGCGATTCCCTTTGTATTTGAGCAATGTACTCTTCTGTACTCGGAAACTTTCACCTTTACCAATAAAAGCTTTATAACCTGTTGCACCAGAAGCTTCAATTGCTCGTTCAACCATAAGCTTTGCTGAGTGTAGCACATTTTCAATCGGCTGAGCTACTTGAATGTCTTCATAAGTAAAGTGCTCTGGAAGTGCAATCTTTTCAGGTTCACGACCTTCGTTTACGTCGGCTAACCAACCACCAGCCTTTTTCTTATGATGCCCGTAAAACTCAGTGCGTGTTTTAAAAGATTTCTGCCAACCAGTTTCTTTATGTTTAACTAGGACTGAACGATCTTCACCAACACTTGCAACTCCATGCTTGAACATGTCTAAATCTATGACTGCAATTTTACTCATCTTCATATTCCCACAGATCAAAGATATCCTTAATTTGAGGATCATCATAATAATCTGATTCACAAAGATTATCCCAATCTTGACACTCAAGAGCTTCATTGACATCAACGAGAATAGTCTTGAATTGTTTGTCACTTACTTTAGCTTCACGAAGAGCTTCAACTAGTGTGTCAAAGATTTGTGTTCCACCACCCCAGCCCATAATATTTCTCCTCTTATAGAGAAGGGGCTTTCGCCCCATTCAAATTCAATCATTATACTGAGTAAGTTCTTCATACTTCTTGAACACAGCATTTGCAGCATCTTTCTTTTCCTCAAAATCGCGTTTAGCTTCAAACTTAGCGGCTGCTGCAATGAGTTTGATTACTTCGGCAGTAAGACCTTGAGGACAATCATCTTCATTATACTTACTGTCTGCTTTGAGCTGTCGGATGTCTTCAGCCAACACAAGTTTCTGAGATTCCAAGTCTGCCAGTCGGTCGAACAACTCTTTTTCGCTAATCATTTTATTCTCCTTATCGTGTCAGTCGTTGAATTGCAGAACTCAGTACATTAATCAAATCAGCTTGCTCTTTAGCGATAGCTGAATCGAGTGCTGCATAGAGTTTGCTCAGTGTTTGTGCTTCTGTGTTACGAGCTTCTACAGTCATATTACATTCTCCATTTCATTTAGTTTGTCGGGATCACGTCCCAGTTCATTCAAGCGTTTGTGTTCTTTACCATGACAACTTGTACAAAGCCAAATAACATCAAGCCAATGTTCAGGTAAGTAAGACCAGTGATGGCCTTGGATTTTCTTTTCAGAAGTTCCACAGTGTTCACAGATAGGTGGTCTAAACAGCCTTCCATCTCTTAAAGCATTTGATACAGCATATTGCGCTTTTCGTTTGTGTTGATTATTAAGTCTCCACTTTTCTTTATGAGCTAAGATACTAGACCTAAATTCTTCATCTGAATTATAAAGTTCCTTAACCCTAGCAGCGCATTTTAGTGCCCGCTCTTCTGAGTTAAATCTGTTTCGATCAAATTCATCGTAATACTCTTTTTTGTCAAACCTGTTATCACGAACATCTTTCTTATTGCACTCTTTGCACTTATTTACAGTGCCGTCTGGCATTTGAGGGTGCTTATAGAACTCAGTTAACTCCTTCTCAATACCACATTTAAAACACTTCTTCATAAAAGTTAGCCTTTGAAAATGGACTTCCTTGTCCAACACATCTTAGATGATCATAAGCAACCGATCACTGATGCGCATAAAGGGCAGATCTTGTTCGAAAGAAGTGTCCACATCTTCAACTACTGGGGCAGCTTTAGCCTTTGGTGCTGGAGCTTCTTGCTCCTCTGCTTTAGGCTCAGCTTTCTTCACCTTGTAGCTGCCCAGAATATCATCAACAACTTCATCTGAAGAAGTCTTACCTTCATATGCAACGTGTTCAATCACTTGCACAGTGTCAATGGTAACAGTAAGCTGACCTTCAACGTTTTTATATCCGAAGAGCTTAAGAGTACAGATGCTCCCATTGCCAATGTTGTCAGTGAAAGCATTACCATCTTTATCAATGACATTCACTGTCATCTTATTGCCTTTCTTGCTGAACTCAGGCTTGGCTACAGTGAACCCGTGCATACCAGCAACAACATCGTAGTTTACTTTCCCTTCTTCAACCTGCGAAGACAGGGGAAACTTGATGCGTCTCGGCGCCTTAGAAGTTTTGGTAACACCAACCTCAGCAAAACTCTTGTTCAACATAACTTCATCAATCAATTTGTCCTTAGTCTCTTCACTTACAAAGGATTGAAGACTGAACTCTTTATCTGTTGATTGGTATTTGGTACGAACATCATGTACCGATGCATAGAACACAGGTGTGTTCAAGATGTAGACGTTGAAAGTTTCCAAAGTACCGGACTTAGGGAGTTGCTTTACAATTACGCTAGTAGTCATTTAATTTTCTCTATTAAGTTGTGTATATTATTTAGTTCACATTACGTTGAGTATTTTAAGACTCGTTTTATTTAGCAATCTTATCCGCTTTGTTAGCCGAGATATTCTTACCAAATTCTTTTGCAGTTTTCTCAAACTGTTGATAGGTATTTACAGTGAGAGCCAACGAATGATCATCACTAATACCAGCAGCTTGGAAAGCTTTGTATATTTTAATTTTGTTAGTAACAGTACGGTCAATTACAAAATCTGTAATTTCATTGTATTCAGCCTCATAAGCTTTCAGACCATCAATCACTTTACGTGCAACTGGTTGGAATTGTGGCAGCAGATCGATGTATTGCATAATTTCCTGAATCATTTTATCTCCTTAATTAAATTACTTCTTATCCAGATATGCAATGGTAATTGCAATCAACCCAACAACGGCTGCAATAGCTAGTACTACAGCAATTGGCAACCAAAATGGACTCAACACCCAAAGCCAACTCCAAGTTGCTACAGTTCCAATCTCAGCCAACTTAAGTGTTACAAAGATCAGACCTAGAATACCGAAGATTGGGAAACTTACAGATTTAGTTTTACTCAATGTTTTGTCTCCTTTGCTTTCTTTTTCACGTCAATGAAGGGTTTAGCTGGCTCAGAGTTACCGAAGATATCACTTCCTTCAGGATCTGTAAACAATCCTTCACCACCAAGATTAAATCCTTTGACAGCATTAGTCAGACGTTCAACCTTAATATCTTCCCAAGCGAAGAAGTCACTCGCATCCGTGAAAGTGTACTCAGTTTCGTAGCTTACTTCACCAACTTTTTCTTTGCTGTTTACTTTGATGCTGCCCATATCAACGTACTACTTTAGATTTAACAAACTGTACAATCTGAAATTGATTACCAGAGTTATAGCTTTCAAACTCACGCTTAATTTCTCGTGCAGCTTCGCGTGTAGTGGTTGCTTCAAGAGTCAGACCAGTTGCTTTCTCGATTACTGCGTAGATTGCATTTTTCATTTTGATTCCTCATAATTTTGATATTTATTTACTAAAGCTTTTGTTACTCGTTCATCATTTATCTTCTCTGCCCACAATAGGGCAAACTCTAACTTCCTTCCTCTCCAAGCATTGTGAGCCTCCTCAGCTGTGTCAAAATATCCTAAATACTCTACTTCACCATCAAAAGGGTTACAAACTTTACTCATAAATCTACCACTTGTTGTTGGGTAGGCACCTTTTGGTAGTTCTGAATTCTTACCTTTTCTTTGAAAATCTATCAAAAACTTATTTAATTCTTGTGGGATAAAAATACAAGTCTCTGGTGAGTATATCTTATTTTCTCCTGAAAGCAAATCTTTATCTAACTGCTTCCCTTCCCAATCTTGTGTCTCCATCCAACACTTGAATTTAGAAAAGTATATCCAATCGGAAAATAAATCAACATTTTCATAGGTCGGATATTTATTTATCCACTCTGGACTAAATCTATAAATTAATTTAGTCCACACTAAATGGAATGGACAATGCCAAATTTGTCGTTGCCTTTGTTTACCATTGGTATCGATATATTTTTCAGTCTTGGAAGTGACATAATCTGCATCATTTATTCCTAGACCATATGTCATACCTCTACTCTTACTCATACCTCTCATTTATTCATCCTGCATTTATTTTTCATACATCAATTTTGACACGATTTTATCAACCTGTAAAGCAGTATTTTCAATTTTCTTCGACTGCCGTAACTCGTTCACAATTCTTACCTTGTTTATCAGTTACATCCTCCGACACTGCTTCAATTAGTTTAGCTGCCTGATCAATGTAATATTTATAGTCAACTCCCCATGAGAAGTCATTAATGTTGTTGCATGTCTTTACATTCCAATCTGTGTCAATACCTAACCGTCGAACATCGCCACCTTCAACCAGTGGGGGCATAAGTTTAATCAGCTTACCACCACCTTCCTTTGCCGGATAATAGCGACAAATGTTTTGTTGGGGTACATCTTCTTCATCAACCACTAAAACCAAGCTACTACTACGAGGCACCTTCGTTCTCAACATAAAGTCAAACTTGTTTTCATGCAGGCGAATGAACTCTTCAAAGTCCGTTCCATCAATCAGGTGAGCCTTTACAGCCATAGGAATTACCATCGCTGAATGGTTCTTGTGCCAACCAAGTTTATCGAAATCCATAAACTCATAGGCTCCTTTCAGTTTAATCTTACCTGACTCAGTAACGCTTATGTAATTATTTACGTCTCGGATGAACATTTGGTTATAAGTATCACCTTCCATCTCAAGCTTGGTAAGCTCTTCCCACCATTTCACCCACTTATCAGCTTCTTCAAATTGTTCAACGTCAACAATGTATTCAAAACCATCCGTGTTACACATGATAATCCGAGCATTACAATTATCAATCAGCTTTTCCATAAGCATGCACAAGGACAACTGACCACCAATAGTAATTGCCATTGTATAAGCCGGATCAAGCAAGGGACTGAACTCGTTGTTACTATCCCCGTACACCCCGTTGAGTGCCAATTTCAGTGCTGCGTTAGCCGCTGACCCTTTTGGTTGTTGTGTACGCTGTTCGTATAAATCAGCGTACACCTTACAGAAGGTCTTACCCAAATGCTCTGGATAAATCTGGTTAGCGATTGCCATGTTTGGGTAATAACTTTTAACGTCAAGCGTTCGAATCTTTCGCTTCTCAGTGCTACGGATTGTCCCTTGTGTTGCCCCATGAATACCACCTACGCCATAATCATAACGAAAGCCGTTAATCATAACGTTCAATGTTTCAGCTACATTCCAACACCAATAATAGCTTTTGGCTCCCTTTGGTGACTTAAGTTCCTTCTCTTCAATCCAGCCCATTGGTTGTTCTTTACGCTTCTCAGCAATAACTTCCTCAGATGGAACGTATCGTTTATTCTTTTTATCTACAGGATCAGACAGTTTCTTTTTCTTGACAACCATTTCAGCATACTTGGCTACATCTCCAAGCTGATGCTCCATCAAATCACTGAACACACCTTTAGTCTCAGTGATAACTTGATCCTGAAACCATTTGTGTACAGCTTGAAATTCTGCCCGATCAAACTTAATATACGGAAACAAGCAATCCTTAATTACAATCTTGTCACGTTTGGTCTGCCGTACTTCCTTACCATATTCAGTTTTCATGTAACAACTACCCGGAGCTTCCTTCTCCAATGTACGAATGAACAACTCTTTACCAATCTTGGTATCATTAAAGTTTGTGCAATCAAAGCCAAATTGTGTAGTCAGATCAGCGCGAAGCTTCAGATTCTCATAAGAATACCAATAGAACTTCAGCGTTTCACTAACGTCGTGTTTGTTGTATTTGATTAAGACATCTTTCTGATTATCATCCAGCACAGTACCAACAGGATAAGGAAGATCCTCAATATTGGTGGAACGCATATTGTATTCAAGCATTTTCAAAGATGTAGAACGTGCTTTGTTATCAAAGTGATGAACCTTGAACAAATCAACCTGCGGAATGACCACATCTTTCTCTTTGATTGCTGAGCCAAACTTGTTTTCTTTGCTTGAATTAATAAGCTTCATCGCAACATCATAAAGCTCTTTCGCTGTTACTTTTACTTTCTTATCAGTCCCATGAACCTTGCGGGCTTTCTGTAAGATGTGGTGGATAACCGGATAGTCAAAGTTATTGTTATTGAATCCTACAAAACGATGACCGGCAGATTTCACCTTGCGAAAGAAGTCAAGGAGTTCTTCTACTTCATTTTTACGATCACTGATTTCAAATGCTCGCATACCCTTACCGTTCGAATAAACTGCTGCGAACGTGAAGGTGTTCGGGAAAGTTTCAATGTCAAAAACCCAATCCCCCTCAAAGAATTTCTTTTCCAATGCAAAATCTCCTAAATTGAACGTAGGATTTTACGCCTCCTTTAATCAAAAGTCAACCATGTGTGCAGGAACTTCTAGTGCTTCCACAGAAGGTGGTTCATCAAGGAACTCTTCTACATATGGGTCAGACGTTGCAAACATATGTGTTGTAGCTCCATCATAACGCAACCATCCAGCATCACCAGTGTTACCAGTACGACGACACTTAACCAATTGCAGTTTAGTGGCTGACTTTTTAATCGGACAAGGGTTCATCTTATCACGGCTGATCAGGATAGTATTGAACGCAATTTGATTCAAAGAACTGGAACCCATTAATTGGTATTCCGTAACTGCGTGTGGGTTTTCCTCAGAAGGCTTACGCATGTGTGAGATTGCCACCACACAAGTATCTGTCTCCTTTGCAAATTTGAGTAATGTATCCATGAACTCAATGATTGCACCGTTATCACTACTGTTCACACCAGCTTGAACTGGATCGATAACAATTACATCACAGTTCTCAGCCTTGGCGAGATAGTTGAGCTTATCAAAAATCTCTGCTGTGGAAATACTACCTTGGTGGTCAACATACACGAATTGATCTTTCTTTGCAAGGTTCTCAAAGAATCGATTCTTCAGCGCTTCAATGTCTACGTTCTCACGATTGACAGTCCGTAAGTTCATACCAGCATCAAGCGACAACAAGTCACGTACAACCTCACGCTTTGTGCCTTCCAGATACATTGCACCAACTTTGAATGTTGTGTTCTCGATCAATGAATATACGACGTTATTAACGATAGAGGACTTCCCGATACTTGTCAACGCACCAATGATTGTAATTTCACCCTTCTCCATACCACCATTCATCATCTCATTAAGATGTGCCCACGATGCAGGGAAAGGAATCTTTACGTTATTGTCTTCACTTTCAAAGTCATCCCACATTTGACTCAAGTGAAGCACATCAACACGGCTAAAAGGAGTAGCTTTCCAGAAGAGTTGTTTAAGCTCTGCTGATCGACCTGTTTTAACCATGTCAGAGGCATCTTTAACGCCTTGTGGAAGCTTTGCAATGAACGCCTTACCCGGAGTTAGTAGGCGAGCAGCTTCTTCTACATACTTCTGTGCCGATTCGTCTTGATCAAACGATAGAATGACCTTAGAAAAACTGTTGATATATTCAAAGTTAGCCTTGAACTGTTTGATGATACTACCATCACCACAAGTCACACTAACAACAGGTGTCCAGTATTCTACACCGTCTTTCTTTGAGTAAAGTGCTTGGGCAAATGCCAATGCATCTTCTTCTCCAGTTGTTATGACAAGGTACTTCTGACCAGCTTCAAAGACAGATTGACCAAACAGTTCATTAGTTGCCTTTGTGCTACCAATCCCAACAAAGTCTTTAGGATTCAAACGTTTCTTAAATCCTACAACCTTACCATCAGATGTTGAAGGATAGTAACGAGCAACAACATCAAAATTGTTCTCTACTTCTGTATGTACACCATACTTAGTGCTTACTGGTTGACCAATACCACGTTCCTTCCAACCACGGAATGGAATCGCTTCAATACTCGAAAAATCTACAACTTCTGTCAATTTACTTTTCCCCTCTTTGATCTTAATCCCAACTTCTTCAAGTTGAGAATGATTGAAATAATTAGTGCAGACAAAACAGAAAGCATCATTCACTTTCTCTCCATCAATTTCCTTCTGGTACACAGCCATCCCATCAGAGGATGAACACTCATCCCCAATGCAGGAAGCATGATACAGAAGCTCTCCATCCGGTCGCTCTTGTTTACTCACACCAATCTCCTAATCAATATTCTTCGCCACAATCTTCAAGCCTGCAAGCTAATTCAACTCAGCTTCACACTCCGAACACCAGTCTGAACGACTACCCTCAGCATACTCAACAGCCTTGTCTAATTCATCTTTAGACACCATTCCTTGAAACAGATATTCCAGAAAGCTATCAAGATCATAGCCGTTACAAGTCAGCAATCCTGAATAGGCTAGTGACCGAAGCTCTTCACTAGAATACTTACGATAATCTTTAGCGATATTTACCATAGCCATTATTTAAACACCCTATCAATAATTTCAAGATCCAGAATTACAGGCAATACGAATAACCAGCCGCTCCAACTTGACCCACAGAAATATTGCAAAGCGATGTATGAGATTACTGTGATCATTCCAACACTCCCAAAACAATCTCACGATTACTCTTAAGAAACCCATAAAAGTCATCTTTATAGGCAAAAGTTAGCTCATCATAGCGTCCAAACTCAGAATAGGCAATGTCCCATAGGCTTTCCTTTAGCTCGTGTTGGAGAGCTTCTTTCTTCGTTACAAACATGGTTCCGTCAGAGGATTTGTACATAGTTACTTGCTCAATTGTCATCAGTAACACCCCTTACCAAATACTGCATCAGTTTTACTCGTGACAGCCTCTAATGCCTTAAAAGAAACGTCTTCAGGGTCACTTTGACTGGTGACGTTAACACGAACGCCATTAAAAGTAAATGATACTTGTGTGTTCAAAAGTTTAGCAATCTGTACAGCATCATCACACATTTCATAGATTGCACCACAACGCCAGCCTAGGTCAACATGTCGCCATTTGCAGTTCATTATTTCTGCCCCTTATAAAGTGGATCAGCCAAATAAATCTCTTCTGGTGCATCAGGCCATTCTTCACGCAACGCATCGAAGTTACCTTCATTCCAGCAGCGTAGGAATTCTATAGGTTCTTCACAATAGCCTTTACCAAGCATGTAGCTGATCACTGCATTATAAGCTGTCTCTGTCTTATTCAGCTCATCCACTGCTTCTGTGTGCAAACTAAAGAACATGTCATCATCCAGCCCACCACGTTCAACAAGATTGTGGATTTCTTCTTCACTCATTTCAAGATAGCTCATTATTTCTTCTCCTGTAGAAAGTTAAGAATAGCTGTGTGTATTTCTTGAGCAGTCATCTTTGAAGCAAATGGATTAACTCCATTCAGCAGTAATTGTCTAGCTTTCTTCATCTCTTCTTCCAACTCCTCAATCCGAGCTTCAGCCTTCAAAGATACTTCAGCAGCGGCATGGCGTGCATCACGATGTCCTTGCCGGTACATCAAAATAGGGCTGCTACCACCCTCTTTAATAGCTTGAATCTCTTGGACCTTTTTAGTTTGAATATTCATAATATCACTGTGCAAATTCATATTCTCTCCACCCCTATATTTAAATTAATCTTGCATACACCACATACGTGTATTTGTTTCTTCGAAATGTCAGCGACATTGAGAGGTTAAGAAATCCTTGTAAGAATCTCAGCTTTAGCAGCCTCCTTACCACGCTCATATGCTTCACCTTCAAAGTCACTAATAGTGAGCATCCACTGTACAATCTCCATCAGTTCTGAAATAGCTTCTGAAGGTTTTAGGTTGTGAGATTCTACATGCCATTGAATCTCTTCGTAAACACCTTGTTTGAATGTGCCGTCACCAAATGTACTCATTTTTTGACTCCTCCAAGATTTCTTCATTTGTTTCTGTTTAAGATCGTGCCAAGGTTTCCAGCCTTTAGGTTTCTCAATTACAATACTCGGAATCTTAGCAAACTCATCATACCATGTAAAGTCACTACTTTTACCTGTCAACATTGGGTTATGATACTTACCCGCAAATGTTTCTAGTCGATTGAAGCTCAAATCAATCGTGTGTTTTTCTTTAGCCTTAATTTCAATCCCAACCAAATGAGACAACCTATTTGCTTTGACAGAAGCATACCCTTCATCTTCAGCGCTGTCAATATAAGATTTGAAAGCCTTCTTCACCAATTCTTTGCAACTATCTGTCATCTGATAACCAAGACGACGAAAGTATTTCAAAGCCCACACCCAAGCATTATATTCACGATCAATTGTGGCATTACAGTTGGAAAATCCACCAAAGAAACCGCGATTAGCACTAGCTGGTTGCTTACTCTTGTTGTGGCCCAATTCATGGAAATACACCAACAAATCATCGATACTTTCAGGGATTACAGAGCTAATATGTGAACCCATGTGAGTGGATGCAGACCATTTGTCTTGAATAGGGACAAATCCAAGATTATCTTTGGTAAGACGATAAGAAATGTATTCTGCAAACGAGCGACCGGCCACAGGAATAGCCGTCTTGACAGTGCGTTTCTTTGGTTTTGCAATGGTGAAATCAGGAATAGTTGCCCAACCTGTGACCGGAATCTGGTTGTTACCGCTGCCAATCGTGATCGTAACGTCTGATGGTGTAAAGGCCATTTTGCTACTCCTTGTCGGGAATGTCTGTTTGATGGGGTCAAATCTACGCCCATTTCTCACCTCTGTCAACCCTCCTCCCAACAAAATTCTCCCCAGAATCTTTGTGAATAAATTCACATCCCCTCTTGACTTCACCCCTTGATCTGTTATGATTGGCCTACATTAATTGAGGAGGGGCAGCAGAGCTGCTGGTTGTTATGAATATTGAAGGTGCAAAAGTCTTGTTGAGAACTGCCTTACCATGTCCTTGGTGTGGAATCCAGCCAGTATTGCAGACTAAGCGAGTTGGTCACAGAGATGACCCAGACAGGGTTGTGTACCTTGAATGTTCTGGATGTGCTGTCTCCAAGAAAGTTTATGTGCTAGATTCCGATCAGGACAAGGCACACAAACTAGACTACCGTTATGAGACAGCAGTTGCTATTGTTTGTCTGGAAAGAGTCCTAACGGCTTGGAATATGAGGAAGAACTGAATGAAAAAGAAATTTAAAATTATTGACGCATGTTCTGGAGAGAATCTTAAGCTTGGGGAGGGGAAAGCGTGATGAACAACCAAGGGATTTTCTTCCTCGTAGGAAATTTTATGGATTATGATACGTATGTCAGGAAGCTGTCTGATGTTTGTCCGAAGTATGATGTGATTTGGGTAGGAGGAGAGTGATGACTCTACAAGAATCCCTAGAAAAACTGCATCGTTGTGTTGATGATATTAAGAAAGAATTTATTAAAGCTTTTCCCATCTTACTCCTGTTGAGGAAAAAGAAATGAGAAACAAATACCCCGGCATATGCTACAGATGTGGACAAATGTGTGAGAAAGGGGCTGGACATTTTGAGAGATATAAGGGAAGCTTTCGTGTACAGCATGCTGAATGTGCTATTAGGTGGAGGAATATGAAGAATGAAACACGCACAGGTCTTGTGGATAGGGGCTTGTAGCCAGATATGTTGCACTATCTATACGAACTATATTATCTTACTAATACAATACATATCCTAAGGAGATATATGATTGACAATTAAGTTATGGAACATGAGTAGTGAAGAGAGGAAAGAAGTGATGGTGGTGTGTACTCACTTCAATATTCACTACAATAGAACAAAGAAATATGAACCTATTTATAAAGCACTTGAAGCTTCTGTTGGTGCTGGCTACAGTAAAGAGATATGGTCTTTGATTACCAATACAGCGAGAGCTTTAAAGTATGGTGCTAAGGGTATCACAATTCCTCGCCACTTCTCCACTTACACAGCTAATAAACAGGGTGTGAGGCCAAGAAAGATGATTTCTCTTGTTGACACGCTAGCTAATATGGGTTATCTTCTTTCGTATGTTGGCGGTGTTGTGGATTGGAAAGAGATGGATTTAATCTCAAGTCGTGTACTATTTACAGAAAAATACTTCTCTCTTTGGAAGGGTGTAGATGTATCTGATGAAAAAGAAGTGATTGATTTTGTTGAGATCAACAATCGTGAGACTAAAGAACCTAAAAGCACACGAGGTGTTAAAGGTGTTAAAGAAATCAGGCTACAGATGGAAAAATTCAATACTCTGTTGTCTGAAACACAAATTGAACACGAAGGTGTTGTATTACCTACACAGGTCTATAAACGTTCGTTCATTGACAACATTCTAACAGGTGGTCGTATGTACAATACAGTTGGTGGTGTGCAGGTGCTGAATCAAAAAGAGAGGTCGGAATTGAAGTTAAATGGTAAAGATGTTGTGGAATTAGATTTCAAAGCTATGCACGCTTCTCTACTCTATGAACGAGAGTGGCAAGAAAATAAAGACGGTTTGGATCTGTGGATTACAACTGAATGGAATGGGGAATACAACCCTTACAATGCAGACTTGTCATTTTTAAGTGTAGATTCGCAGAAGATCGAAGAATTTAAAGTAAAATACAATATGCCTAGTTACAACCCAATTCGTAACTTGCAGAAACGAATTGTCATGGTCGGTCTGAATGCAAAATCATATCGCGATACAGTGCGAAGTGTGACCGAACACTATAAGAATGACTACGATAAACGAGATACAGAAAACGAAGGTGGTTGTGTTTATTTTGGCATTGAACCTGACTTCGACAGCAAGGGTGAGCTAGAATTCCGTGCTGGTCATTGTGTTCAAGCCGTTGCATACCATAACAGTCCGATTGCAAAGTACTTTTTCAAAGATCAGGGCGTTCATCTGCAATATCTTGACAGTGAAATCCTGTCGGATGTGATGAGTAAATTGATTATGCAAGGGGAGGTATTGCTTCCAGAACACGACTCTGTTATTGTGCTTGAAGAATTGGAAGGTGTTGCGCTACAATACATGAAAGATGCCTATCTAAAGGTGATGGGCTCAGATAAATTCTGTTACGTGGAGAAGAAATAATGTTCAGCCTTATCAAGAAACTGTTCAAATCAGCACCAAAAGAAACTGTACAAGACAGGGTTGACGATACCACTAAAACTATGGTAGGGGAGCCTGTCATCTCTTTTGTTCGGTGTCTGAAAGCTACACCAAAAAGGTTTAAGCTTAAGATCCACAGCCGATATGAGGCGGAATCTTCTGGTAAGTGGCCTGAGATTTACCCTTGGATGATTGATAAGCTTGAACTGCACACAGGATTTTGTTCACTGCTAGACAAGAAAGATGGCAGCGTGTATTATGCTATCGTTCACAGAGGTCAGTTTTACAGTGTGAAAGGTCTTAAGTTCTCCTTGAATGGTTGGGAATCTAAATACATTTGTGAGGCATTCAGGGATTGGCGTAAGCCTGTAATTATCCGAAGAGACAGAATTAACCAAGCTTACTGGGAACGTGAGCGGTTGGTTAAGGATATTGTCGAGAAGCAAGAACGGCTTAAGTTAATGGAGAAATTTGTATGACACCACTACTAATCACCCTATACATCCTAAGCATTCTCCTATGCTTCACAGGAATTATCCTGTACGAACGTAAGAAAATGTACATTGACCAAGAAGCTTTGTTTGCAATTAGTTTGTCTTCAATTGTCTGGCCTCTGTGTCTAGCTGCTCTTATCATCTTTAAGGTTTATGCGTGGTTGGAGGAGGTGGTGAACAAGAAATAACCCAAAGCCCTCTCAAGAAACCCTTGACTGAGGGCTTTTTGACGCCTAAAATTCTCACATCAGCCACTCACACAGAAGCTTTCTCATGACTCGTATCAATGTTATCGCCCCATCTGAATTGCACAATAAACACCTTCTAGGTGAGCTGCATGAGATAACCCGTGTTTTTGGTCTTGTGCGTAAAGCTCAAGATAGGAAAATTAACAAATACAATTTCAAAGATAAGATTAAGCAAACATCAGCTTACACAATGGGCACAGGGCATGTCGTTTGGTTTTATGATAAGCTTGACTTCATCACTAAGAGGTATTATTCTTTGTGTAATGAAGCTGTAAGTCGTGGTTATAAAGTAAGTACTATTGACAGAGACAGTCTGATTGAAGGAATCAACAGCTGGTGGTTTGGAGATTACATTCCTACACAAGAAGCTATTGAAATTAATCGTCAGCGTATTAATGAACGTTTGGGAGAGATGAAATGACTCAGATTAAAGATGGTGACGTGTTTAAGTGGAAGTACAAAGACGATGCAGCCTATCGTGCCAAGTGTCCGAATGGAACAGCTTACTGGTGTATGGATAACCAATGCTTTGCTACAGTTCGTGATGGTGTGACATATCTCATTGACACCTATTGGGCTCACTACGGCTGTGAGTATATTGGCAACGAAGTTAAGATTATAGATGTTGAACGTGTTGATCTTGAATTCATCTGTAATCTAAACCAGATTGAATGGATTAGTGAATACTACATTCAAGACTATGACAAGGTGTACAACCTTAGTCGTCAGAGTCGTTGCTATAAACATTATGCAATTGATAAAGGTGCACAGCCTAGTAAGGAAGCTATTCTTAAGAAGATCACTGCTGAACGGGATCAATTGGTAAGAGATGTTGATCACAGCCAATGGCGAATTAAGATGTTGAATGAACAGATTGAGGGGTTGAAATGAAAGACTACCTAGGCCCAAATGAGATTCCACTGGTTGACCCTGAATTTACACGGGAAGAGCAGTGGAATAATGCTATTCGAAGGTATGGCGTAAAGAATGCTCATATCTGGTTTGGTGTAGAAGATTTGAGTGAGATGCAATTGACAAGGAATGTTTTACTTGAACGATCAGGAATCACTGTAGGGGAGAATGGAGAATGAACGTACGACTTAAAACAACACTCACAGCCAACCAATATGCAAGTGCAATCAGTGCAGGACTTAGCCTCAGCTCAGTTTACCAAGTTGAGTATGAGAAAGTTATGGATGGGCATTTGTGCTATAAATTGGTTGGTGGGTATATCTATTTGGCAGATTATTTTGAGGAAGTGAAATGAAACTATTCTCGAAATGCGAAGGCACAAACTGCCCAGTATCATCCACATGTTTCAGATACACTGTGCCACCAGCCCCTAAGAATCAACCTTGGTTATGCATGATCGTAGCTTGTAAAGATTTGAATGAGAATGGGTGTAAATTTTATATTGAGAATGAGGAGAAAAGTAAATGAAAGGCACTCAGACAGAAGTTTCAACGGATTGTAGATCAGAAGAGGGTATAACTGTTGGATTAGTTGACTCTCTAATTTCTATTTGTAGGGTGTTAGCTAAGCGCAATCTTGAAGGGTTTAACGTAGGTTGGGCTCTTTGTGATTTAATCTCTGATGAGGATTTTAATACTATCCTAGCTAAAGGTAAGTCTGTTACCATGGAGACTCAGAATGAATGATTACGATGTTTCCTTGGACATAGCAGCCTCGGATATACGCACAGAGCTGTCAAGAAAAATTCAAGAAGTGGTTAATAGTAATCAAGAATCTTTCATTGCACATTGGATTAAACAACACCCTGATACAGACTTCTCTACGATTAGACTGTGTCATAGCTTTAGGGGAAATTATTACCAGTTTTGGATTGAGGAGAAAGATAATGCTTCCTAACCTACCACTAGATGTAAATAATAAACAAATACGTGTAGGAGACACCGTTGTCTTTGGTGCCGATAATAGTTCTTATCTTCATGTAGGAAAGGTGTACAAAATCACACCTTGTTTCGTCTGGATGAAGCTTGCTTATCCGTTTGATCACGGTAGTTTTCGTAGAGATTTTAGGCGAGTTGCCATCATTTCTCCTTGACATCCATTCCACAATCATCCACAATACAAACACAGAAAGACAATATTTATGAGGAGAATGTTATGAAAATCACAACACGAACAGAACAAGTCATTACAGTACGTGATTGGGACACTTTGGTAGAAACCACATATGGTCGTCCCTACAGCTTTCAGCAACAAGATGGCTGTAAAGAACGGCAACGTGTTAAGATCGCAATTCCTGATTATGCTGAAGATTATGATAACCACGAAGTTCCTGAAGAAGTAAATCACGAAGAAATGGGTGTTAGTTTCAAAGCTTGGCTTGAACGTGACCCTAAGCAACCGCTTAATTCACCTGATGAGTGGGACCGTAAGAATGGTCTTAGTATGTGGTGGGAGCGTAATTTCTATCCAGCTGTAGAAATGATTGCAAATGATCTACATGCAAAAGGGTTGATTGAAGCTGGTACATACACAATTGATATCGATTGGTAAAGGAGAAAAATAATGTCAGCACCAAAGAAGAAAGTCTCAGTATCCAAACGCCCATCTGCTGAACAGATTCAGGATAGCTTGAAGTGGGCAGCCTTTGTAGCAGCCAGTCAGGTTGAATGGGATGAGTTGTCAGAATCTTACAAAGACTTCTTTGAAGTGATTGGGAATACCAAATCTTCTAGTGAAGAAATTAATCAAGCTATCGTCAAAGCAATGGGAGAGAATAAATGAATATTGATCTTGGTTATTTGGGTAAAGTAGTTCTGGAAGAAATTGAAATCCCTATCATGCCTGTGTTCACAAGTTTTACAGTTATATTAGATGGTTACACCGAATCAGGTATTCGTGTTCATGGCGTGCTTGATAACAGAGAATCTGCATTCTATCCATGTGTCTGGCAAAATGCTATTTTGATTAAGGTGAATTGAGATGAACCTACAAGAGCTTAAACAGAACATCCGAGTAGAGACAGATATGAGTGATATCTACTCCAAGATCAAACGTTATGCACAAGGTGGTGTAAAAGAAGTTTATTTCAACCACCGTGGAAATGAAGAGGAGGATGAAATCTCTGATGTACAGGTATCGATTCTTCGTGAAGCTGGTTATACAGTTGAATGGAATCGTCCATGTCTTTGGTATGAAGTGAGTGGATGGCAATGACTGTTAAAGAACTGAAAGAGTTCCTATAGAACCTACCAGATGATGCAGAATGCCTCTCTTACGAAAGCCACTGTACTTACACTGGTAAAATCTATTGGGAAGAGCTTACAGTAAGCTATCGCGAAGACACTAAAGAGGTTAAATTCTCATGATCACTTACACTATCAGCATCAATAACATCACACAAGGCTCCATCCAAGCCAATTCTCGCAAGGAGGCTGTTATCCTTGCTCAAGCATTCAAGACACATTGTATGCAGAGAATTCATGTAGAAAAACCACAGAATTAGGTGACGTGATGAACGAGTTAACTGAGTTGCTAGAACGTCTTAGAGCATGCGAATTGGCCTATAAAACGGCTAAAACATCGCTTGATGGAAGCACCGCACTAATTACTGCTAAACAAGAGTTGAAAGAAGCACGCTTTAGTTGGCTTAAGGAATGTGAATCACATATTCTTGAGCATGTTCTTAAAGAGAATCCTGAAAATGTATACGAGTGAAGTCATGTACGAATGTTGGGGTTGGATAGGGACAGATTGGGTAAGAGGATTTGAAATTGGTTTGGATGCTGAAAAACAATTGTATGTGTTCTTTGTGAATGATAATGTAAGACAAAGATATTATTTAAAAGAGAGTGAACTAAATTATTCCAAGGAGAAACCCGAATGAACGAAGAAACAGAAGAAAACAAAACCCTTATCCAAACCTACGTGTTCTTTTCAAGTGAAACACAGGAAGATAAGGCATTTTTCGTGTCTACAATCGATAGACAAAGCTCATCCATGTACGGAGGCCGGTACGCTGAAACAATCGTTTGGGAATGGGATTCTGTCGACAGAAAGCGTGGTGATATCGTACATATGGACTCGGGCATGCAAGGATCTATTCGTATTCATCAAATCGTATGTGAGGAACTATATAAACACGGTAAAATCCTGACTGCCGAGGACGAATAAATGAACGCTAAATTCTCAGAAGGAGAAGTTGTAATCCTCCAAAGTGTCCACTACCCAGAAGAGAATGGTGAGACAACTGTTATCAGTATGAGATTTAAAGAAAATCCTGTAAACACCGTAACTTTTGAAGTGATGGACAGTGGTTGGACATACACCCTTGAGGGTAAAACTGGAGATTGGCATGAGTGTGCAATTCGTAAACGGCAGTAGCCTGGAACGCTTACATATGATCAGCTCATGCAAACCCTACGCTCTCCAATCTATGAAGTGAATTAGGCCATAGCCATGAAATTCCTAAAAGATTTCCTTACAATTTTCTCTATTCTCTTCTGTACAATTCTCATCATTGGCTGTATGTTCATCTTGTTAAAAGCAATCTTTGGAAATGTAGCAACATTTATTTCAGCGATTGTGCTTGTGTTTATTGTTTCGATGATTTATGCTTGTGTTAGCTACATTAATAGGAATTATTAGGAGAAGATTATGGCTTTTACAATAGAAAAGATCCTTCGTGTGTTTGATGAAGAGAATGCTGTCTACCTAGAGATTCGTCAGAACCCTGACTTTCCAGAAGATGGGATTGAAATTCATACAAATAACAATAAAGATAATGAAGAGTGGTATGGTAAGATTTCTTTGCCTATCAATTCAAAAGAGCATGCAAAAGCTCTTGCAAATGCAATTCTTGAAATGGCTGAGATGATAAAATGACAAACCCTCTAGAAATCCTAAAGACTCAGCTAGAGAAATCTTTGGATGAGACAAGCGAGACAGAAGATTTCAAAGAAAGTTTGCGAGATGCTATCAATGCATGCAATCTGAATAGTGTTGCTGCTTTGGAGCAGTGGCTAAATCCTTGGACTTATGGTTATACACTGATCACTGAAGAAGGCGACATACAGTATTATAACGGTGTACAATTCGTAGAAGAAAAGTGGCATGCCATCACTGGGATGTTTTAATAGATAGGATAATGGGAGAGAAGGCTATGAGTAGTAATAAGCCAAAAAGAGTAGTCGCAAAAATTACACGAACTGTCACGGAGTGGGCAGTTGTAGTTCTTGATAGGAACGGCTGCGTTGATGAGTTCGAAGAAACCATCGAAGAGCTTGAACATCACGAAGTCCTAGAAATTCACAGCATCAGAGACGTTAGGAGTACCCATGACCAATAACCCAACGATTGGCACGGGCGAACCTCTGAAATTCTACGAGGCTTTCCAGTGTCCAGAGTGCGAGACCGGAACACTCAAAGAACAAGGCTACGCATGGCACTGCGATAGCTGTTACTTCATTGCCCCAGAACAGGATGGCGACCTTGATGAATAACCCAACTATTGACGGCGTGTCGCGGGAGTTGTCGATCCCGATCAAGATCACCGCTCAGCATGCCGAAGACCTCCTTCGGTTTTTCGACACCTGCGAGGACGATCAAGGTTACGACGTACCCAAGCCTCGTATGAAATCTCTGGCTCGCGTTGGCTTGATCCGATCGACCGGTTTTTCTCGTTACGAAATAACGGATCTCGGTTACTCAGCTGTCGAAAAGCTCTGCGAGCCAGCCGATGCGCCAGCGGTCGAGCGGCAAGAGTTGAAACCAGTGGTCAGGGTTTGTGGTGCCGGCTACGACGCCGAGCGCAATACCGTATGGATGGAAACCGGTGTTGTGGAAATGCCGATCATGCGCAAGGTTGAAGTAGGTGAAGAGTTGGTATTCATCTCAGAAGCGCAATCCACCATCGCCCGCCTCGAAGCGCGGATAGCAGAGCTGGAGAGTAAAAATTAAAAATAAAAGTTCAAAATAATTTTCAAATCCTCCTTGCAATCCGCTGCGCTTGAGATAAGCTTGTAAACAGAGGGAGACAAATCTGCTTAACAAACGACACACAACACAACGGAGCACACATAAAATGAACGCTATCACTAACAACATCAACTTAAACGTTCTGCAAATTAAGCAAGCTATCGAATCCTTTCCTCACAGTGAAGCTCGTAGCGATTGCCTGTCAGCATTGGCTCATAGCAAAGATGCTTTGGTGAGACACCTTGACCAACACCTTTGGGTGCCTGACAGCTACCAGTTTGATAACGACGAAGACAAGAAATATTACCAAGATTGTGGGCAGATTGAAGAAAAATTGGTAAGCGAATCATTGATTTATGCTGATTGAGAAATTATTTGAAAAATATTGTGTGATGAGGGGTTGACAGCCATGAGCTAATACCTTAGTATTAATCACACAAGAAGAGGACAACAGACATGAGTCCTCTCCTCCGAAGTGGAAATATGTAGAGAGAAAGGGAATGCAATCGTGTGTTCCCCATCCTTAAAGCCTAAGTCCTATAGGGGTAAATATCATGGCTAATCAAGTGAAAATGGTCAAAGGTGAGTTCAGTCCTATCAGCGGAAACTCTACACGGCGAGTGTTCGATGTTGCTGGGAACTTCAAAGGGTTGATCATCAAGTCAAAACAGGGGTACATGGTTCAACGTGTTGATGGGAAACATCGCATGAAAAAGACTCTGCAAGAAGCCTTTCGTAGTATCGCTAGGCAAAATTGATGTACACCAAAGCCTCTCTAACCAAGAGGCTTTTTATTTGCCTGTAAGAAAATAATTTAAGAAATGTGGTTGACAGGGTGTCCCCTGAGCTATAGAATTCAAGACATCAAAGACAAACATACACAAGGAAACACATCATGACCAACTTCAAATTCTACGTTCAATCTAAGATAGGCACAGTCAAGGGTAAAGACGGTTTGAGCTATGATACTTGGAGTTTCGATGCTAAAGATCAAGCACATGCTGATAAGAAAATGCAAGACTTGATTTGTAAAGAAGGTCTTGATCCAAGCCATGTTAAGAAGGAAGTATAAATGACACGTAGAGCAATCAAACTTGTAGGCACAGATATCATCCTAGAACTATCCAAAGTCACAGCAGTACGAACTAAACAACGTATGCTGCACCTTGACGAATTACCAGACGGCACTTGGCGGCTAATCTACAACGGTGAGCACATTCCAGATTTCACTAAAATTGAGTGCTTTAAGATTGTGAGGGAAGATTAATGAGCGAACAGAAGATGATTCCATGGGATGTTGTCACTGAAATCCTTAACAAGTTTCAAGCCAATAATCCCGGACTGGCATCACAACGTGTTAATAAATATATCAACGATGAGATTTATGAATGGTTCAATGAAAACCAAGTGCCACATCTTGGCTCCTCAGAAGAAAACCACCTGCTGAACTTGGCTGAAGAAGCCGGTGGTGGGCGTATCCATGAAAATATTGTACAAATGACTAAAGAAGATCTTGAAAGGTTTATTTACCTGTATGGTGAAGGGTATTGAGGTATGAAAAACTCAGAGAAGCGCAGCCAAGCTCTAGCCATCCGTTGTTACAGACTCCGTGAGCAAGGACTGTCTATGTCAGAAATTGCTGAAATGACTGGTGTTGATCGTGAAAAGGTGTATAGTCGTATTATTCTTGGAGAACGCTTGGAGAGTTTGAAATGACACGTAAAACTATTCAAATCTGTGTGACAGGCGTTGAGAACACACAACAAAAACAATCAGATTTTATCCTAACAGCTCTTTGCAATGATGGTACTATCTGGAATCGTTTTGGTCATCAGAGTAATTGGTTGAAGGTTGAGCCTATTCCACAAGATCTTCGTAGAGAACCTTACCCAGATCCACCACCCACAACGGAGAGAACTAAATGATTAATTGGACCCGCTGTACAGATGCTATGCCAGACACTGTAGGTGAATATCTAGTGTGTTATGAAATACTAGGTCATCAGCATATCTCGATTGCCTATATTAATGATGATGTCTTTGAGGTGTTTGATATTCAAGGAGATCACTATGAGCTACAAGAGCCTACACATTGGTCAGAACTTAACAAACCACTTGGAGTTGTGACATGCACAAACAATATACAGTGGGAAATATACAGCAGCTACAAGAGTCCCTTAGAGAACGTGTATTTCTTAACCAATCACGACAAGTATTTGAAGAGCTTTTGCTGACACGTTGGGAATATATTCAAGATCCAGACTTTGAAATCAATGCAGACACTGGTGAATACGAAGATGAGCTTGTCCATATGGCTTGGATAGGTTATTATTTAGCTTGGAATAAATGGAGTAAATAAATATGAACAAAGAACAAATGGAACACCTGCAAAACCTTGTACGTGTACTAGAATCCTGTGAAGACGTGGGGTTGACATTCTCCTACGCCTCCCTCTTGATTAATATAGAGAATGAGCAAAGCCAATACTTGGAGCATTTATCTGCGGAAAAACTTTCCGAGCTATTAAATTTTATTGATGGTTGTGGGGATATTAATTAATGAAAGGTTGCTTTGAAAACATTGATGCTGCTGTAGACTATATCAAATATATGTCTTTTGATGAACCAAATATAAAAGTAAAACTTTACCGAGAAGCTGGCTGCTGGTACGTTAAAGGCTACGGTGGTACTGTTTGCAACGAGCCACCTGTTGGTTGGTATTGCACTAGACTTATAGGTCACGAAGGCCCATGTGCAGCTAATCCTTTACTATGCAGTTTACAGTGAAATTAATCGAAAATAATCGTTGACAAGAGTGTTCGCAAGGCCTATAGTTACCTCACAGACAACGAAACACACAAAGGAATACGGACATGACCACTTACACCATCATCGACATTCAGACCAAATCTCAAGTAGGTAAAGTCTATAACGACCGCAGCCGTGCTCGTAAACAAGCTGATCGTCTTGACCTGAAGTATGGAGCTGTACGGTACATCGTCAAACCACACTTTGCTGAAGAGGTGTAACATGATCAAGCTCAAGTGTCACACATCTGTCGTTATGAACACTGGTGAAGTGGCCTTTAAGGCTGGGGAAGAGTATTGGTTTACCCTTAAGGCTAATGGGAACATTGAAAGGTGGACTGGTAATTCCTTACATAAGTTTATGTGTTATGGCCCTAGTAAGTGGGTGAATTATTTTGTTAAAGAATTGGAGGTGGTAGCATGAGTATGGTAATGTGTCGCTGCAAGAATTGCAGTAGAAATACTCTAGGAGTTAAAACAGGTCTTTCAGGTGGTGGCCATTTTGTGGGTTTGGTCTTGACGCTGCTTACCGGACTGTTGTTTGCTCCCTTGTACTTACTGATGATCCTGTGCAGCGGCACTACAAGGTGCTCAGTGTGTGGAAGCGTTGCGAAGAAGTTGTAGAGTAAAAATCGTTGTAAAAACTAAAGCCCTCTTGATTGAGGGCACAATCTATGAGGAAAGGAAAGTTGAAAAGCTATAAGAGTGTTGAGGTGGGTGGTTTGTACGAGACAAACAATTTTGGTGTGCTTGAGGTGGTGTCTATCAATAGTTCAGTTAAAGCGACCATCAGATTCGTTGAGTCTGGATATATAACAGAGGCAGAACTAGGCTCTATCCGGACAGGCCAGGTAAAGGATTGGTCAAACAGCTACCGAGAATCGGTGGGTAAGGAGTTTCCAACTGTAAGCTATGGTAACGTAACTCTGTTGGAGTACAAGAACTGTAAAGAGGTTCTTGTTCGTTTTAATAATACAGGACACGAAGCTTGGTTCGAAGCGAGTAATATCAGCGTTGGTAAGATCTACGACTGCATGGCTCCTATTGCAGGTGGTGGGTTTATTGGTGTTGGTGCATACAGTGCAAAAGGTAATTATAAAGCTTACCATCATTGGCACCAAATGTTGACACGATGCAGCAGTGATGAGCATAAGTTTAGAAACTACTTTGATAAAGAGATTGTAGATGAGTGGTTGTGCTTTCAAGTTTTCGCCCCGTGGGCAGAGAAGCAGATTGGGTTCGATAAACTTAAACCTAAGTGGCAGTTAGACAAAGACATTCTTGTACAAGGCAATAAAGTCTATGGTCCTGACACATGCTGCTTCATTCCTCACAGAATTAACAGCCTTGTTATCAAGTCCAATCCCGATGGCTTCTGGTCTACCAAAGACAGCCGCTGGTACTTCAGTTTCCGAGAACATGACAGCACAAAGGTTCGGAAAGGGTTTATCAATAAAGAAGATGGGCTTGCTTGGTACAAAATTAACAAGGAGCGGGTTGTGAAAGAAGTGGCAGATCAGTACAAAAATGAGCTTGACAGCCGAGTCTATCAAGCCTTATACTCATGGCAAGTCAACGGATAAAGCTTTAGGTAGGTGTTCAATGAGTCGTTTTTTCATGTTACAAACATGGGTCGGGAGTCACGAAAACGAACCAGACTATAATGGTCAGCAGTGCGGTGAGCGTAACGTTCGTTCGATTGAAGCTGTGCCTTTGTATGACCAATACGGCAACGCTAACGTGGGAGCCTTCAGCGATGAGGCAATTGCTGCTAGGTCTGGTAATGGCAAGAAACCAACTAAAGTCTCTATAAAGGCAAGAATCCTCCCCCAGCTCACTCGCCTAGAAAAGCTCCAAGCTGAAATCCTTGAGCTTGAATTAGCCTATAAATCTGGCGAGGTTAGTCCAGAAGACTATACAGTGCTACGAAACATAGCATTTGCCAAGAAAGAACGGGCAGAAATCCTCTACAAACGAGCCATCTCGGTCAAACCTCGTTCACAGCTTGAAGACGACACACAATTCCCCGACAATTCCCCTCTTTCATGCGAAGAATATGCCCCAATTACCTGCGCAAATGACAAGGGTGATGACGGACACAGGGGTGAAGGGTTTGAGGGTTTTCTTGCGGATTTATCTGCGGATAATATGTTTAAGAATTTTCTACAAAAGGCTTGCAAGAGGATGAGGAAGGCAGTACACTGGTCACACAAAGCAAGATCCTATTGGAATGAATTGAAGGCGGTGTGAGATGAAGAAGAAAGAACAGATTTCCCTACTCAAAGCGTCCTTGAAAGACATGTTGAATAGCTATGATCGTAACACTTGTACTCACGAAGAGGAAGACCTTCACAGAGGTGGAGCTATTTGGACTATCTGTTCCTGTGGTAAGAAGTGGGCTGATGATGAAGGAGGGTTCATTCCTTATTCAGAACCTTTGTTTGTATCTTGTGCACGTCAACTTCTGGAAGAACAACAATGACCACAACCCACAAGTCATTTATGCATACATCCCTAACCGCAGCCATACTCACAATCGAGGGGCTTATCTCACAAGGATATGTGTCATTCAAGTTGTTTAAACAAGATGGCGCTTGGAATACACAAGTTAATGGAGAATGGAAATGATCATTAAACTTAAATCGTCTTGCGCAATGGGTGATAATTTCAGCTTTGGTATGTACACTAAAGAAAACCTACAATTCTTGCAAGCTTGTGGCGATGGTACTGTTCTTCAAAATGTCACCGACCACAATATGAACTACTACAAACTGCACAACGGATTCTTGGTACACAAATATAATGCTTACGAGTTGAAGGAACAAACCAAATGAACACCTACACAACAATGACTATCTGTGATAGCAGTACATTCCAGAAATTCAACAAACGTTCTAAACACACATCAGAACACGAACAAGATAATAAGCGCTATAGCAAACAAAGCTATAAACAACAACGGCAGGTAAAACGTTCCTGGGAGGGTGAGTGATGGAAAGTCATTTCAAAGTTGGTATTGGTTTGAGTGTGCTGGTAGTTACAATTATCATTTTGTGTTTTGCGGCTATCATCACAGAACAGAGTAGTCGGAATCGCTGTGTCTTGGAGGCTGTCAAGACAGTGAGTGCTGATGATGCTAACAAAATCTGTAAATAATCCCTTGACAGCCCTATGATATCAGTCTAGAATTTAAATTACACAAACAAACCAGAGCGGAGAAATACATGAACACTATTAGTATCACTACACAAATTCCACTAGATGACATCGCACGTGGCCTGTCATATCAGCAAGCCCATGACTTGATCACATCAATTGATGAGGATCGCTCAGATACAGCCTTCACTGAAGAAGTGATTACAAACCTTATTAATGCTATGTTGGTTGAGTTTGATGGCTTCCCCATTGAACTCAACGATTTCAAAAAGTCTATAATCAAGTTGTTTGATTAACAGTTGATACATCCTTTGGAGCATCCCACCATGCGCATCACATTCCATCTTGTAACACAATATGCAGATGATTCTAAAGATATCAAATGTCTAACTTGTGGAGTGGAGGAGGCGACAAGACTTATGTGTAAGCTTCAATGTGTTTGTAAAGGAATGTGTTCTATTTATTTGGAAGCTTGCTAACAACAATTCCACACACTATCATTGCTGTTGATAGCGTTATGAATTTATGATATGGAGAATGAAATGCATCAACCAATGCAAGGCGCACAAGCACAAGTAAAACGCTCTAACACTTCCTTCTATGATCAGGGGTGGAACGACTACATCTACGGCATTAAGCCTGACTTCAAGGGCGAATGGTCATACACCTTGGATTACAAAGACGGTTGGCTCGATTGTCAAGAAGCCACTAAGAAGTATGGGATACAAGAAGAAATCTAAAGGCGAATAAATATGAACTTCTTTGAAGGTTCCTATTACAAGCTACAGAAAGATTACTATGAGCACATTAAGCTTGAATGCACGTATGTGGAAGACAACACCGTGTGGTTTGTACAAGAATCACCTTTTCGTTTTGTTGAACCTACTGCAAACTATAAGCTCAACAAGAAGAACAATAAACTTTATAAGTTGAATAGTGCTTTTAGTTCATGGGACACAATCGAGAACACATTGTCTGAATATGGGGCTGAAGACATTTGGAGCAAGAGGGCAGGGGTAGAGAGCTATCATTATGATGGCTTGGGAAAAGGAGATTAACATGAGCTGGTCACACTGTGGTACAGATAGACAAGGTAGACTGATTGGTTATGCACATGAAGCAGTGTGTGACCATGAAGGCTGTAACAAAGTTATTGACAGAGGTTTGTCTTATGCTTGTGGTGGTATGCATGGCGAAGATGAACATAGCTGTGACAAGTACTTCTGTTCAGAACACCTTGAGTGGACACTTGACTTAGATGATGAGTATAAGAATGTCTGTGAAGAGTGTATGGTACGTCTTACGACTTCTGGTGATTATGCTTTGAATGTTGAAGATTGGGTGATTCGTAAGCTAGAACGACCTATTACAGATTAGCCGTAGATAGAAACATTCAATGAACAATCTTCAAATCTCTTGTTGACCTGTGTCTTGGTTATCCCTATAATTGTCTCAAGAGGGAAGCAAAAGCAACCCACAAGACAGAAGAGAGAAAGCCCTGGAGGGCAATATCATGACTAACAAATCCTACAACGGTCACAAGAATTACAACGCTTGGAACGTAAGTCTGTGGATTAACAACGATCAAGGTTTGTACAACATGGCTAAAAACTACATTGAAGACTACGGTCATCGTGAAGTAGCAGCAGAGAAAATGACTCAGGCTTTGATTGAAGATGGTTGTGCACAGACTCCAGATGGTGTCAAGTATACTAAGACTAACATCCGTCTTGCCATGGTGGGGATGTAAAAAGAATTCTCCAAAAGCCCTTGCTTATGTGTGAGGGAGTGTTATATTGATTACATCAAAGACAAACACAGGAACAAGGCCATGACCAATCAAACCACCACAGCCAAATACGTTGTCATAGACCGTCATACTGGTGCTATCGTAAGTAAACCAATGTCTTTGACAGCAGCACGTCGTAGTGTAGATCGTCGGGATAATGCTTACGGTGCTTATCGTTTTGGTACACGTCGTCTGGAGGCAGTGTAATGTACACACTAGCTCTGTACATCCTTATCTGCACATCTCCTAGCCAATGTGATGAGTATCAGCCAGCATCTTGGACTGTATCAACAGAGCAAGAAGAAACATTAGCATTCGAACAATGTGCAGCCATTGAACAGCAGTGGATGGGCGTGCAGGGGTATAGGGAAAGCGATTGCTACTATGTGGAATAATGTCCTACGTTGAATAGCTGACGAACGGTAGTAGACACAAGCATCCTGTATTGGTATTCTACCCTTACTGAAACGAACAACGGAGCAAGACGAAATGACCTACAATAAATTCTATGTGTTCTTTGAAGATGGTTCTTCAATCGCTACTGAGTATCCAGAAGACTGGACCTTAGCGGATGTGGCGGCTAGTAACAATGTCCATCCTGATTCTGTGATGGGTCCATATCCAGTCGTCGAATAGGACTAGTTCTGAAATCAAGCCCTTTAACCGGGGCTTTGTCATTATCTAAATTTATTCAATTTCTTTTAAATTCTTCTTGCACACATCCTAGATAAGCTCTATAATTCTTCTAACAAAACAGAAAAACTTAGGAGAATAACATGACTTCCTTAAACAAAATCAACATCATCTCCCCGTTCTTTGTAAATGGGCTTATCCTTTGGCAAGATGTGTCTATGGCTGGCTTGTATGAGCAATTTACAATGATGAGTGGTGACTATGTCCCATACTCGCCTGTGAAGTTTGAATGTCTGTAACAGATTAGGAATATAGTTATGTATAAAGAAAAACAGATTGTTCGTATCAATGATGTATTGTCTCAATTTCATAGACAGAAATGTGTTATTATCAAGAAGAATAAGAAGAGTTATGATTTGGAGACATTGTGTAAGAGGAAGACAAGGGTTAGGGTAGTGGAAGAGCAGATGATTGGTGTTACTCATAAAACTGTCTAGGCTACTTTCAAGATAATAAATAAGATATGCATTAATGCATAAATAATTATCCTAGCAGGTTATTCTAGCCCCTTCATTTGAAGGGGCTTTATTATGTGTTGAACATTCCTATTGACTATTTAAGTAAGCACTTTGTCGTTCTCGTTCACTTCTCTCAAAACCTTATCCCACATAGTCCTAATGACTACTCTGGTAGAGTCTTTTTGACTACTTTGTAGTGCCTACTAGGGTCGATCAAATACACTGTAATGTTAAGCTTGTTAGTGATGCGCTCTCACTTCCCACACCGTAACGATTTCTTTACACACATTATCGCCCAATAATCCCTTGACAATACATCTCAACTACACCATATGGCCCTGTACATGTAGGCTAATACATGTTCTTGACAAGATGGTTACGGGTGTGGTAGGTGATGAATGAGTGTGTCTTATTATGGTTGACATAAAGCTTAGCCTATGAGTGCCTCCTAAGTGGTTGTAATTAGCTACTTAACATAATCACAAATTGAACGCACAGTTAGTGCACAAAGTATCTCTCAACATGTCTGGCTAAGTATGTCAAGGATAATATGTTTGTTAGTGGTAGTGGGTGGACATAGCACAGATGTTGCTAATCAATTATCGTGCCATATTTCTCGATTGTGTCATACCGTTGGTCGGGCGGTCCTCTGAGCATTAAGCAGCTCATCTATAGATCCAGTAAATTCAAGGCTTACAAAGATATTTAGGCAAATAAAAAGAGGCCCCTTATACAAGCAAGTCCTCTCAGTTTTACGGGGGTTTAGATATTTCTCACTCCACCATGCTCCTCAAAAATAGCTATTACAAGGTCTAAATTGGAGGGGAATGTGGTTTCAGTGTATCCGTCAGGCATTTCCTCTTTACTAATTACCTTCGTAGTTAAGTTGTTCAGACAATATCTTTCAGCAGCTCTACAGTCTTTAACTGTTGGGTAAGTCCACACACCATAGTTTATGACCTTGTATATTGATAACTGATTCTGACGTTTAATTCTTTCAGTAGATAGGTTTGCAATACCAAACTTAATAGCAATTACATCTTCCTTATCCATAACTAGATTAATATAAGTCTCTTGTTGTCTGTTACCACTACATGCACAAGACCTAGTACCTTTATATAAACCTACGAGATTACCTTCACCTGATTCACCGCAGTCAGGACAATCCATGTACCAATACTTCTTGTGTCCGTGTTTATCAACCCTTCCACTCCTAGTAAATACTGTACCTTCAGAGTAGCATCCTGTATCCATAAACATTTTGATCATTACTGAATCATCCTTACGTTTAAAGTCTCCCATCCTGATTGCAAAGCAACCTCTACAACTCTTTACAAACTTACTATCAAGAACAAAGCTAATACTGGTCTTTCCTATTTTGCCGTGTTCAACACAGTCAGCATCAACAAGTGTTTTATTGGCAGTTGTGAAGTCATTAGCCCAACCTTTGAAAATTAAACTCACTTCATCACAAGCTCTCTTAACCCTTACTTTGTATTGATCTTCAGTCCAATTACATTTATCTGTACACCCACAAGGAATACAACCTCTACTGAGATGCCCCTTACTAATTGCAAACAAGCCATCACCGAAAAGTTCAGGATCTTCTTTACAGATTGCACATGTTACAATATACTTCTTATCATTCTGATACTTCCCGTTCCAACCAATAACAGTTAAATCCCCATATTGTGTTCCTTCAAATCCATCATACTGTAGGGTTTCTCCATTTAACAAGTCTTCCAAGTTAGCCATACAAATCCTTATTATACTCCGAGCGTAATTAATTAATTCTGAAGTCTCTTACAGCTTCACCATATTCTAGATATTTCCCATCTAACCTGAGCTGCAATATTTCATCTGGTACAGCAGTCAGGGGTTTAGAAAACAATGGGCTTTGAAATCCAGTGTAGTAGGCAGTAATGAAGTTACGTTCCATCTCTTTAATCCTCATAATCTCTTCCGGTATCTGTTGTTGGTAGGCTTCTATTCGCCCTTGTATCCCTTTGAGTGCAAACCTAGTTGTTTGTGCAAGTCTTCGTGCTGTACTATCCCCCATTGCATATCCAACCTCCCTCGTCTTAACACTTTGAGAAGTAATTGGATCTAGCATCAGACATTTGAACACAAGCTTAGGACTGATATTAACTTTACCGTTGGAAGTCCCAGCAACAATATAAACAGCAGCCCACACAGCTTCCTCCACGAAAGCTGGCATTTTCTGTTTAGTATCTGAGTTTAGGGTTTCTTTCCAACGGTGTTCAATAAGCCATTCAGCTACAATCTCATTGTCCGTCTTCTTTGGTAGTCTTGCCATAAGTCTCCTCTATGTGTTTATCAAACTCTTTCTTCTTAAATTCAAAGTACAAATCTGTTTGTTTCTTTAATTCTTGCATTGCCATCTGAAACATATCAGCATAGCTTTGTTGTTGTTCATACATCACTCTTCCTCCTCATAGATAGGTTCGCCTTCTTCATCAAATCCAAGTTCATTACATGCTGGACATAACCCCTCAGAATCTAGTAACCACATCATTGTCCCACAGTATTTGCAGTCTTCACTCATCAGTGCTCTCCAACTCAACCAATATTTCCAACATAACTAAAGCCCTCTCACGATTCCTATACTGGCTTCTCTCACTAATAGACACAACACCTAGTCCTGTAGGCTGATGAACAATAAGCACACCACTGTGTGTAAGTCCTACATGTTGCCCTCAAGTTTTATAGGGTGGGTATGTACTGATTTCTAAGTCTTCTGGTTTAAGATTCATTCTTTACTAATACTCCCAATATTACCATCACAGAAATACATCATCTCTTCAATTGCATCTCCAATATTCTTATAGTGCTCGTAGTCATCCTTATCTTCAGGCGGATACACCTTACTCCAACTCTTCTCTTCTGTAAAGGACCAAGTGCTATCTACGTCTACAGAATTCCATTTGTTGGATAGAAGATATTCTGCAACTTCGTACCAAGTGTTAAAGTCATTCACTCCAAACCCTCCCACTAACATGACCTTGATGGTACATCTCCCAAGCCTCATTTGTACGACTATCAGCATAAAAGAAACTATACTCAGCATCCCTCACCACTGAATAACCTCTACGAACAGCGTAATATTCAAACTCTTGTCGAGTCTGCTCTTCAAACAAATCCCAACCATCTTCATTGCAGCCGTTACTTTTCACCATTCAAACTCCATCTTAACAATAGTTTTCTCATACCGTACTGACACCATAGTCGTAACCAGCCACTTGCAAATCTTGACAGCCAGTCCAGGGTCTTTACAAACACCTGTCAATGTAACAGTACCCGTCATATCCTCAACGCTCTTTACTCTCAGAGTATTCCCTGTGTTAATCTTATTCCAGATAGAACACATGCATTCAATTGTTTCAATATCACCAAGCTTCGTGTGCAGATATGTTAGACTTGTGTATTCAACTGGTAATTCAAACTTCTCGTAATTCATTTCCCCTCCTCAATCTTAAACTCAGACCATTCGTCAATAGCTCTCTGCCAAGCCTCTGACTCATAATCAATATCAGCACAGAAGCCACCATTAAGTGTTTCCCTGAAGTTAACAAACAAGCTGTCCTCTGGTTTCAAACACATCTTCCCACCACCAACTGTAGACTCTTTACTACACTTGTGCTTAAGGCGTGCATTACATGAGCAGCGTTCTTCTGGGATGTTAGTCATTAGCCTCTTCCTCCAATTTAATCCATTCACCCCAACCACCAGTCTTGATATCCGTAAGCCTGTACCAGATACTATCATCTTCAAGGATTGTTGTCTGTATTTCTATACAGATTGATGAAGTCTTTCGTACAGGTGTTGGGAATTGTATGATGTTCATGATTTGTCATCCTCAGCAATACGCCGTACACTTCCTACAAGGGCAACTTAGCCCCAGAGGCTTCATACGATCTTCTATAGGGACGGTATCCCATAGACATTTAGTCTCCAATCCCTTCGGGTAGGGTGTAGGCCAAGTGTAGTCTGTAAAAGGATAGTGGATCTGTTTATATCGTGCAAGAGATTCTTCCAACTCTTTTCTAATTTCTTTCAGTTGGTCTTCTATGGACTGCATACGTTCTTCAATTGTTTGGTTCATTTGTTTTCCTCCAATAATTCTCACATTCAGACTGATAGCAACCCTTTGATTTAAACAATAGCCAATTAGGCTTCATACCACTCCCACACAGAGAGCACGGATTACCGTTACAACCTACACGCATTAGTGGTGGTTTAGGTGGTGCACTTGGAGCTTTTGATCTTTGAATATTCTCAGGCATCGGTGTTGGCGCTTTAGCTGTCATAGTCAATCCTCCAAATAAACTCTCATAGCCCACGTAACTTGCCTACGCAAGCCTTCTTTATAGTCATAAATCACCCCATCAACAACAGCTAGGGCATGGCCCCTAACACAGACATAGAATCTACCTTCACTGTGTTTATCTATAAAGTTTTTCAATGTAATCCTATTTTCCCTAGAGTAAGGACCAACTTTGTGTTTAGTTTTCTTCAAGCTAGGGGCAAGAACATCTATGCTTCGAAGACCTTTTCTGTTCCGTCTACCGCAATGATTCTTCAGATGTGCATGGGCTCTCTCGTAGGTCGTATTAAACACTACAGAGAAAGCTTTTACTGTACAATCGTTTGTTTCTTTCATTGCTCTACTGCTTTCATTAAACATCCCTGTGTAGTTGTACCACATCTAACTCACCCTATAAATAATCAAATTATGCTTCAGTATAGCATCTTCTAGTTTAACAAGGTTCATATTTTTCTGTGGAAGATGCACCCACCACGCATTATCTTTCTTGACAATTGTAAATACAGTGTTAGGGACATCTTCAAAGGAGATGCTGTTGATATCCTTCACTGTCTGTCCATCAGATGCTGTGTAGAAGATTGTCTTGTTGTTGATTGTACGTACTTTTAGGTGGTTCATTGTTGAAGAGCCCATACGCTAGCCTGACCATCCCGTACACCCATCGAATAAGCCCTTGACCAGATCATAAAAGCTCCTTGCACATGTACATCATTGAATGACAAGGGTGCATTAGCTAGTGGTGTTGTATCTAGCCCCACTTCCTTAGCCATTATAATGAATTCTTTGTGATGTTGTGTAAGTGTTTCTAGCATTATTTGTCTCCTCGGGACAATATCTCCTGAATATTTCCAATCTTACGAGAATACCCGTTCAACACCCCTAAGTCAATTGCACATTTACCAAAGGAGATGAATTGTTTAGGGTAGATATCTTTCCCTAGGGTGATTGTCTCGCCTGTGTCAAGACATTTAAACTGCCTACCATACCAATTACATAGGAAAGCATAGCGTGGAGCCCATGTGTGGAAACGTTTATCTTCTGGAAATTTCCAAATCCGCTGGGCTGTAAACTCAAGATTGTGAATAATGTCTTCAGCTTTCTGACTCCAAGGCACTTTGATAAACAAATCCGTGTAGTACTCAAGAGCTTCGTGGAGTTCATTAATCTTGGAGATGTCTTCCTCAGATAGTCCACGTTCTTTAGCCAACTCAAGATTTGCAGTCATTTTAACTCCTTCCAAACAGAATAGATAGCCAACGGAAGACTGATGGGCCATGAAAAGGAGAAGATAACACTCTCCAGAAGTTTATATTTAGCTTTAGCTCTGTATGTGTCGATTGCTTCGCTGTACATTACTAAAAGTGTTACGATAGAATATATGAACAAGAGCATTGCAAACTCCTTAGAGCCACTACCGGACTCCGTTAAGATTAATTACGTTTTAGACAGTTAAAACTACGCCAACTTTATTACTTTTCTTCGCATTCTAGCCCTAGTTTGTACTCAATACACAATCCTACCACAGCTAATGCACTCCAACGAGGATTATTTTGTACAAATTGATTAATATTACTAAAGCCCGTACTATCAACGAAGTCTTTGATATCAATACCAAGTTTCTTGCAAGCACGTCGTACATATTTCGTATCTGAAGCTGGCTTCCACCACATTGGCAGGCGGATTCCGAACAAACTACTCTGCTCTCGCCAAAACTGCTCATCCTTGTATTCAGTGTACAAGTGTTCACTCGCATATTGCTGATCTGCAAGCCGCTTAAGTTTCACTTGCTCTCGTTGCTCTTGATTCATCGGTACAAAGTTGGGATTACTCATCCTGTTTCTCCTTAGGCTTCCACATTTTCGCAAACTTCAACACACTGGGTACACTATCACTATCCACTGGCATCACCACAAGACAACTAGGCTGTCCACCAAGAGTTGTGTTTTCATGCCCTTTCCAGCATTGTAGTGTAGAACTGATTTTATAAAACTCCTTATTGTTTACACGAACTACCACCTTCTTAAAAGAATTCAACAACCAATCATCATATACAGGATCATCCTCAAACAACCTGTGCCCATTGATTACGCTATGGGCTACAAGGGTGGGCACCATATAGTCCGGAACACCGTCCAACACAGCAATATACATCTTTAGCATTTATTTCTCCAATTAAATAACTATACCACTATTAACAGAACACTTCTCTGTCAAATATTTATGAATGTTAATGATATCTTGTTCTTCAAACTGAATCCCTTCCTTAGACTTCTTAATCACTAAAGCCATTGTCACTTCAGCAGCCTTCTCTGTACATTTCTCTAATATGCCGTCATGCCATGTTCCGTAGAATTCACCCGGACCAGAGATAACTACAGACTTAGGCTTCTTAGGTGCAATGGTACAGCCTGTTGCAATTAAAGTAAAGGAAAGAATAAGTATTGCAAAGCAAGATTTCATTTAATCACCTCATTGATGATGTCTAATTTATTTGCACAATTGTAAATTTCCCACCACGAAAACAAGCTCCTGTGTCAATGTACTCAACATTCCCTAGTGTTTCTGGTTGATTCATTGGAGTATGCCCAACATAAAGTTTATGCAGCCCTACCACTTCCGATTTATCCTTATACTCAATTTTGGTACGTGCCCACATAGCTACAGCTTCAAATCTGTCTTTATTACTTTCATACATTGATTTAAAAAGATTCCAATAACCTAGTGGGCATTCGGCATGGATGATTCCTACCAAACCTTTATCTGTTTCTACTTCAATAGCTAGAGGCATCTCTTTCATTTCTAGTGCATAACATTGCTGTTCAACAGTTGGGAGTCCATACAGCCACATGCCGCCATTGATTGCGTGATTTCCGCAAGCATTACTCTCGTTACCAGCCTCTACAGAGTCGATAACCATTTGTTCATGATTGCCCCGTACAGCATGGAACCAAGGCTTGCGTAACCAATCCCAAAACTCTTGTGATTCAGGGCCACGATCAACCAAATCACCTACGCTGAACAGTCGGTCCAGCTTCTCATTAAAGTCGATGACATAAAGTTGTTCTTGGAGTTTACTAAAGCAACCATGGATGTCGCCTACGCAGTAATCTTTACCTTGTGTATTCTTTTCAAACCTCTGTAAGAACATTTTCCTTCTCCTCAAACATTTTCAATAATTCTTCTACTTCGTAAATCGTACGTTCTAGGAATTCATGATTCTCACCAATTCCAAGTTTATCTGAAATTTTATTCATTCGTGTTTCCACGCGGGTTAGATCTTTGTGGATTAATTGAAGTTGTCGTTGTAGTTGTTTCTTAGTCAATTCCTAACTCCTTCTTAGCTTTTTCTACAATATCCTTAGCTTGTGCATACAGAGTGGGATCACCTTCAGTTAGCACTTCTAACAGCAACTCTTTTTCCTTGATGTAAACCTTTGCACAATCTTTGTCATGTTCAACGATTGATCTACTGTTAGAGATAAGGTCTGCGAGTTTGATTGTTTTAGCTGCTGGTGATGCCTGTGCTGTATGTTGACGATCAATTTCTTTACGTTTTGCACGATTACCGTCTTCAGGTTTAGATACATCTGTGAGCATTTCTACAAGGACAGCAACTTCATCACTAAGGTTCAACTTAATAAACTCCAGAGTGATATTCGTATCCTCGCACAAGTCGTGACAAAGTGCCGCAGCAATAATCTCTTGTGTACAGTTCTCACCTAAAGTTTCGTAAACCAACAGGGCTACTTCTTCTGGGTGATAGTAGTAATCCTCGCCAGTATATTTTCTTCTCTGACCTACCGCACAATGTGCAGCCCTACAGAAACAAATTGCTTTATCTAACAGATCCATAAAACCCCCTTTAAATTAGTAAGGTTATGATAAAACAAAAGGCCCTCAAGCACAATGCCTAAGAACCTTATAAATACTAATCAATCTGCCCATATCCATAGATTTTCTTCAACGAAGTCATTCACCATCAAAGTGACTTCTTGTCTGTGCCACCCTTCACCGATCACTACTTCTTTATATTCACCCAAAGCTGAATGTGTACCGTGATGATAGTCAACTCCATAAATCCAGAATCCTGATGACCAGACGTAGATTATTGATCTATTCATAAGTCACCCAATATACTTATTGTTGAGAAACAACTTAGCATAGCTGTGAAGAGTAAATTCTACCCGATGATCTTGTACAATAATCTGCCGGGTCTTTTTGCACAGTTGCAGCTTAATACTTTTAAGTGGTCGAGCAGCTTTAGCCTTAGCTACAGTGTAATCATCCCAGCTCCACAAGGACAGTTTGCTTGGAGGTCGCCCAAAGATACATTTGATAGAGTTCCCGTTATACAACTCTGTCGCCTTTAAGAACGAGACTACTTCCCGTCCACGATTCTTATAGTCACCACTCTCATATGTGACGTGACCATTTGCCCATGTAGTTCGGCTATAACCTAGGGCTGACATGAATTCGTCAAGGGCGAATAGCTGGAGTTTCTTTGTTTCGATAATTTGCTCTGGGTCCCACTTGCTAGCTTTGGTGTACATTTTGTTCTCCTTTAAATTGTTCAACTTCTACGTTACATTTTTTGAGAAATTCCAGTGGTGATGTATCCCTGTAAACTTCTCCATATACTACCTTAGTAATACCTGCCTGTACAATCAAATTTGAACAAGATTGGCATGGGCTCAACGTTGTGAAGATTGTACTTCCTTTAAGACTGATACCAGCTTTTGTAGCCTTCATAATCGCATTAGACTCAGAGTGCAAAATGTGACTAAAAGTGTTCCCTTGGTCATCTTCACACTTGTTATCGAAATTACTTGGGCTACCGTTCCATCCGATTAGAAGTACTTCATCAGGTGTTATTAGACAGCTCCCCACTTTCTTACGTTCCGCATAAGAGTTGAGTGCAACTCGGCAAGCAAAGTCAAAGTAAGTGTTATATTCTTTTTGTTTCATGCCTATCGGTACTCAGCAGTTATTTTCAACCGCCCATTTTCTGAGTCTGCGTCAAGACAAGCCATAATCAGCCAGGGTACATTTGAAATAGACTTTGAACGGATAAATTCCCAATCTTCTTTCAAATCAAAAACTTTAACAACTTCCTTTTCCATAGTTCTTACTAGTTCAACACAGTCTGAGAATGTATAATATACATCAACACTGAATACATTCTCTTCTTGCATAGTTAGTAGGCTGTACCAAGTTTGTGCTAATACCCCTGTCTCTTCAAAAAACTCTCTAACCATGGCTGCATGAGAATTCAAATCATGTTCTTCGATTTTTCCACCGACACCGTTATACAACCCCTCTTGCCACTTTGGTTTGATCTTCTGAATAAGGGCTACTTTATCAGCTTTCTTGTCAAACATAAAACCTAGCACATATTTTTGCATTACTTTCTCCTATTTCTTCCTCGTTGCTGTGCCTCTGCAACTCAATTCACCGCTCTCAGATTTACTTACTGTCTTCTGCAACTTGCTGGCAACTACTGTATAATGACCTTTCCCATACACAGAGTCTACATATTCTTGTGCAACAACTCGTGAAGCCGTGTGCACAAACCAATATTCTCCCATAGCATTCTGTATATAGAAGGTCGATGGTGGGATGAATAGGTAGTCTGTGAATGTCTGGTAATCTACGATAGTCACTTTAGGGTCTTTTGCTTTCTTTTCAACTGTCATACCTTACTCCCATCGAACTTGAATAACCGCTTCAATAATCTTTTCTTTCTTACCCTTCTTGGGTTTTGTTTTATACTCAATCTTTGTAAGAGTTGCTTTGTTACCTAACCTGTCAACAAAGGCTTCTGTCCATTTCCTTACTACCGTATTCCCTTCGGCTAAGTAATACGGGATGTGAGGACTAATTTTCTTAATCTTACCACACAGCGGACCAAAAGGCTCCTCCATCATTAATCCTCATCTGGATAGGGGTTTGGTTCATAGTCATCCCAATCTTGTTCTTGGCTATCTTCGTCTTTGGAGTAATATCGGTAAATCTCGTGGTCCAAGAAGATGTCGTAGGATGAATCACTCATAATCAAGTGCCTCTACAACTGCTGCTACCATATCCTCCCCGAACGTCTCAGTGGCGTCTTGTCGGTCTGCTGTCAGCCAAATGTCTAGCGAACTTTCTAGTGTTTCGATTACATCGCTTTCGTAATTCATTCTACATCCCACTCCTCGGTACGATACTTAATCCAATCTTTATTGTTTTGCAACTCTTTTTCAGCTTGAACTACACGAGCTTTATCTAAACTTTCTACAACACCAATTACCCGTGGAGTGCCAAAGTCAGATTCAATTACTAAATAAACCACCATTACATTTCTCCTTGGTCGATACAATTAGAAACTAAATCATATTCTAAATAGGCTTGTGGGTCAACATCAAAGCATGGGTCTGGATGGTCGTCCACGTCTGGGACTTCGTATAGTTGGTCGAAGATATTTTTCATTAAACATACACCAAAGCTCGTGGAATAACGTCTTCAAAACCGAAGTCATATTCTTCAGCCTCTTTCAACGTATCAAATACGTAGTCATCTGCATGGTAAACAAAGTCAACCCCTTGTACTTCATTGTAGCCATTTCCTTCACTATCTATAGAGCTGATAACTGTAACATCACCAACATTCGCCTGAATGCTTCGAAGTTGTTCAATCAATTCACTAATTTTCATAATTCTCTCCTATCAATTTGTTTAATTGTGCCTTTGTAGAACGTATTCTAGGTCAGGCACGGGGGTTTGTCCAGTGTTATTTTGAAAGAATACGCGTTGAGATGTATTCTCGTGAAACCTCATCCACACCATCATGTAGGAAAGCAGTCACAGGCCGAAGACCTTGGAATTTATCAGTATCTTTTGGATTACTAACCATCCAGATAACATAGTCCCCATTTTCAAGTGTGGCTTTTGATTGCTTCACATTAAATTTTGTGATTTTACTCCCATCAAGTTCTCCAGCCTCTCGATGCCCTTCAATGTCGTATTTAGCCAAGTGCCAGTTTGGGAATACACGAAGATGCAATGAGCCTTTCTTTTCCTCAGCTAACTCAAGTTTCAAAGTTTTACGTTCCTTAGCATCCCTTGCAGCAAGAGCTTTGGTTACACCAGCTTGGACAGCTTTCTCTACAAGTTCTTCTAAGTTGAATTCTGGGAAGTCATCTTCTTCCATTTCTTCACCATTATTCTGACCACATTCTGGTGATCCGCACGGGCAAGGAAGACTTGCACGATATTCTTGCAAAGCATCCAAGCGATCAGCAATATTTTCAGCATCAAAATAAAACGGTGTTCCTTTTATGACGTCGCTAAGGTCTTCGGGACTGAGGAAGCCGGAATACACTTTCTCATAAAGACGTTTCAACTGGTTTCGGCTAAAGTTAGCGTGTTCCAAAATATCCGTGTCCTTGCCTCCTAGCGAATAACTTGATGTGTGAATCATTAGGCTAGAAGTATCATCAAGAATCCATTCCCGACAGCTCAGACTAATGACGCTGGCAGCACTTGCACACTCAGGGCCAATAATTGCAATTGTGTGGGCAGCACAACTATTCAATGACCGATGAAAAAGCATTGCTGTATCAAGATATCCGCCCGGAGAGCATACGTCAAGTACCACGGTATCTTGCTCAGAACAGCTATTAATCAAATCAAGTTCATCGCTCCAATTACTTGGTTCAGAGATATCCTCATGAATTCGGATAACGTGAGTCATACCACCATTGTGACTAGAAGAGATTCGGGATTTCTGTGGCAACAGCATTAGTTCTTCGTGTTTCATATATCTTCCTCAGTCAGTAATTTCAACAGTATAATTCATAAGTGCTCGGTAAGCAACATCTGGAATCTCAGATTTCCATTTTTCAGCTAATTTCTTTGCTAGATATTCTTTGTGAACTTTATAAGCATTGAAAGCTTCTTCGACATTATAAAATTTACCTAATACAATATTCTTACCATCCTCCCTTCCCTGCACTCGGTAGTAGGGTGTCCCATTGTATTTGTAAGCAATATCAACACCAAGCGGTAAATCATTAACCCTCTTTCTTTTGATAAAGCTGTTAATTTCCCTTGGTAGGTAGACACAGGTATCGGGTCCGTAAATCTTATTCCCTTTTACTAGCAAATCTTTTTCCAAATCCCAGCCCGTATTTCCAAAATTAGGTTGTGTTGTAGCCCACTCAGCAAAATCCTGGAAACATTTCCAACCCTCAGAAACCTCTTTGTCTTTATAGGATGTTTTTGCCTCTTTTGATACGTAGCAACGTTTCAACATACTGTTCCAATCCGCATATTCTGTTGTGTGCTGACCATCTACTTTTGCAATGAACTTTCCTATGCCGAAGTACCCAACCCCTGCAACAGATGGGTGGTAAGGATTGCAGAAATTACCACGTTTAGCATTTCCCGAGTTAACCTCAATCACGGCTTCATGTTTATCTCTGATTTTTAGTAAGTAGTTTTTCCCACTAAACCCAACAATTTCAGCTTCATAGCCTTCAGAGTTTGTGAAAGTTTCACCAAGAGAGGCTGCTCCAAGAGGTGAGGAACAAATACCACAATTCCTCTTTCTATCATTTCTCAATCGCAGCCCATCAACTTCAACAGTGTTACCACAATCGCAGAGACAGGTCCAAATTCTTTCTTGTCTGGAATTCCTTTTGTCTGTCATCTCAATTACAGTAAGCTTGCCTGTCCTTTTCCCAGTAAGGTCTACTGTAGGCTTGTCTTTTGGACACAAGCCACATGTTTTAGTTTTACCAGATTTGACATCTGTAAGTGATTTTACTGTCAACTCTCCTCCACATTCGCAGGATACTTCAACCAACCGTTTCATTTTCCCGTTAGAACGTCTACTCGGCTCTACCTCTCTAACAATTTGTAGTTTACCGAACTTCTTATCCAACGGGAGTTCGCTAAGAACTCCCATATTATCTCCTTAGTCGTTATCGTAAGCCCGAATTACATCTTTCACAATGTCTGCCCGCATGATTGACTCAATTGGAAACTTGTAATAACCAATACCTTCATACTTCTTCTGCATATCTTCAGTAAAGAATCGACCCATTGCATCACGAAGTGCATTTCGACCACCTCGATCATCAGTGTAAAGTTGCCCACTAGACCCCAATACAATTGTTTTAGTGCCGTGGCCGATACGTTCAAGCAATAGCTTCAAGATTAGTGGAGATAACAGTTGACACTCATCCAAAACGTAAATAGTTTCGGTTCGGGTGTGCCCAAGTGCAAAATTTGGAATTGCAAAATGAATGCGTTTACCCAGATCAGCCTCAAACTTACCTTTACCAATGAACTCTGTCAGAAGGAATTTAGTCGATTCGAAGTGTACACCAAGTTTCTCATCAATGGTGGCGGCTCCCGGAAGAAATCCGATACGGTCCATACCCATTTCTGCTGGGGTACGTACAAAGTAAATCTGTTTATTTACATCAGCCAAATACTCTTGGCAAGCATAGTACAAGGCAATAGAAGTTTTACCTGATCCCGCATACGAATCAATAAAAGTGATATCGTGATTTTCGATTACCTCAAGAGCCTCCTTTTGCCAAAAACTTGGATTAAAAGTTTTCATGCCTACACATTCATCATTACGCAGGGATTGAACTGGCTTCTTGTCCGCACGAGTGCGCTTCCTTGGAACCAATACCTCGACGCCCTCAATATCTACTACGAAACTTCTCTTGGCCGCGCCCATACATTTATTTCCTTCTATCAATTAAGTAGTTTTCACAACACCCTTTGCACCTTTCACAACCACTTTGCTTTCTACCACAACGACACAATCGCACACTACTAGATCATTTGCAAGAACTATTTCACTCAACCACATATTTTGTCTTGCTGTCCATCTTAAGTGCCTCTAGAAATTTCTTAGCAGCCTTTTCCACAGAGCATTTTTGAGAAATACTACACTTAATCCCATTAAAATCAAACTTCACGTAAGCTAAGTTATTAGTTATAGCAAACCGTCTAGCTTCTGTACAAGCATCCTCAATAGATGTTCCAGCAAGGAACGAAACACTTACTTCCATATTAGACTTTCTCATTTGTTAGCTCCTTAATTCTTTGCCGTAAATGCTCGTCAGTTTCAACCCATGCCATTTTTAGAATGCTATATCCAACCATTGACCAAACACAATGGTCATTAGGTTTATCATTCTCATCATAACCATAAATTCCTCTGGAAACTTGAGGTAGACTTGCTAAATAGTCTAGATAAGAAATCATTGAATTTCCTCCACTAATTCAAGTACTTTATAAACCAACTCTTCAGCCGTAATCACACTTTTATCCTCAAGGTCATCAAAGACCTGATTAGACCACTCTACATAGGCTGCATAGATAGCCTTCTTTTGTTGGTCTGTTATTGTCACAGCTTCTCCTCCAATTCAAGACACTTATTCAATTCACTATGTAAACCCTTTGACTGCAACACATTAGTCATAGCCCTATTAACCCTCTCCAAATAAGCTTTCTCTTCAATGCATTTAGCCAACACATGATACAACGCTTCAGCATAGCCTATTTGATTAATGTTAGGGTCCATTAATACTTGTTGCAAAGACCCGTAGCATCCACTAGGGTCGAGGGCTTTTAGTTTACTCAGCTCCTGTGGCTTCATCTCTTTTCCTCATCTTTCTTTTTCTGTAATGCTTTGTCAAACAAGCTCGATAGATAATTAGCACATTCGTGAGATGTTCCATAGCCGAGGATGGCATCCATAGCGTCTAGGTCGAGTTCATATTGAATCTTACCGAGTTTTTCACTCATACCAGATCAGCTCCTACAATAACAGCCTTATTAATCTCCTTAGTTGAAGTTACACCATCAAGAGTAGCAGTAAACTTCACACCAACCATCTCACTGCCGCCCCAGTTCATACCATAACCCGATTCGCTACTTCCCACCTCCATCTGTGCAGCATACTTATCAAACACTACTTTAAGTTCTGCCATAAATCCTGTCATAACAGCCTCTTGATTAGCTTCTAGGATCTTTTGTGTAGCCCAAGCCTTTACACTCTCAATTGTAGTGGCAATAGCGTCAAATTCTGTTTCAAAGCCAATCTCTGTTGGATCAGCAGTGTAAATAGAGCCTGCCAACGTATCCACGCTAGTTTGTGTAGCAATTGCTTGTGTAATAACAGCTTCGAATAATGTTGTATCAGTCATTCATTTTCTCCAAATAGCTTATTGTGTGCTTTGATAAAATCAGGATGTAGATTACCGTTTGTCCGTAGTAACATCCTATCGTACCATTCTTTGTAGCTTTGTACACCGCCCTCTTTAATTTCTGTAATGATCCAAGTTTTCCAGTGGTCAATCTCTTCCATACCAAAACCCTCAAGACGTAATGTGTCTACAGAATCATAGTTGGTTTTCCTTTGCTCTATGTTGGTTGGTCCTGTACAGTGATCATGATTACACCCTAACTTTTCAATATCTGTGAGGATATCATAAGGCTTACCGTTTCCGCAGCATACTTTCATCAATCATACCACCTATTAGTTTGACTCGTATACGGAGGAACGAAATACATGCTAGCAAATTCCTCTGCGTTTTGTTTTGTAGAGAATTCTGCAAGCTTTTCTTTTCCGTAGAATACACGGAAAGGTTTCTTTGTGGAGTAGGTCATTTGGCAGATACGGATTTTCATATTAACCCCTTTGTTTGATCATGTAAACTAATGTACCCATGATCAATGGGCCGAGGATAAACAAAAGTAACGCCGACTGACTGAAAGACACCACAGCGGCAGCCAAAGTACCAAATTTGATGTAGGCACAAAGAGCATCAACAGCACATACGACCAAACTCAGCACCCACCACATCTTTGATATTTCCAGCACTTCTTCAAACCACTTATAAAATTCATTCACTTAAACATCTCCTCAAATTCAGTCATATCTGGTTTAACAATCATATTATACACAAGCCAGATGATTACAATCGGCCATATGATCATACAAGCAATCAGCAACAGTGTCCATAGGATTGCTGCAATGAATCCATCTGGGACATCTTCCAGGGCAAGTTTTTCTTCATAGGAGTTTTCAAGGTCTTCCAGCCAGATCTTTCTACAGACTGATGGTAGCCCTCCGAAGGGGCGGAAGAGGTTTTCTATGTAGGATTTACCCAACAAATAGCTGCAAATAGCGCATAGAAACCATGATAGGACGTACGTCATTATGATTCAATCCAATCTAGGTCAGTTTGAAAGTATCCGTCGCCGATGTGGTGACCACACTCAATATTTGCACAATACAAAATCCAAGGATCATGCTCAAATCTAGCAAGCTGTGTATTGTTAAGTTGTTCGATTACCATTGCACCACAATCCTTACAACAGCAATCTTCAAGAACACGGGTATTAGATGGACTTTTAAATTTATTCACTTCTCTTTATTCCTCAAATGATTTCCCAAATCTATAGGCCACGTAAATAAGCACCCCAGCGACTTCCAGAATCCTGTGTCGAGAATGGCCATTGTGAATAGTGCCCCGATTAGCCAGATGATGGTCATTATTCTTCCTCTCCAAAAGAAAATATATGTTTAATATCCTCACAAGGTACACCCTGCTCAAGACAAACAGTTTTAGTACGCTCTACAATTACTTTCTGTAGTTTAGGCTTCCATACAGCCAACACCTTATGTACACCAGCAATATCTTCTTGAATCGACATCAAGCCAATCATACTCTCTGTGATTTGATGATGTTCTTCAAGGTAAGTCAAACGGTCCATATTATTCTCCTATTAAATTAATTTACCACCAAAGAGACTTCCAGCGAAGTGCCAGCAGATCAAGCCCCTCTTGCACCAGTCTCTCATGTTCATGACAATCAGCATAATATCTAGCTTTCTCTTCCAGATTATCACACTCGATTGTGTATGGAACACTCATTCCTTCTTTAGCAACACCACCCGGAACTGGCACCATCGTGAGCTTAAAATCATACAAACTCATATCAGGCTCTTTGTTCTCGAAAGCATACATCATCTTCTTGATGTCGTCTAGCCAAGCTTTCACTTCTTTATCTGGAAGGGAAGCTTCTGGCTCAGAGCAATACGGCATAGGGATGCCAATGCATTTGTCTTCTTTGTAGCGTTGTTCTAGGACATCGTGGAAACGTGACAAACCGGCGTAGATTATTGGGGATAGGGTGTGGTCTAGTGAGTAGGTGTCTCGGTAAGACGCTTGCCATTTTCCACGTGTGTACCTCATTCAACACCTCCATAATAATCTTTGACTTGTTGAATACTCATGGGTATATGCAATGCATCACTCCAGAATGATTCTTTATATGTCTCAAACGTTATTACACCCTTCTGTTTATAGTAGTCAGACTTATCTGTATCTTTTATGTACAAACCATAGAGGTTATCTACTTCATACTGCGCAAGTGTGTTAACTGTGCTACCTCCCCTCCAAGCATGTCCATTCTTGAACAATATATCAAGCACTTCTAGACATTCTTTGGTGGAGCTACACCTTACCTTTACACCACTAAGCCTTACCATTTCAAACCTCCTTCTCTAAGTGATGCAATCATTCTCGCACGTCTTGTTGTGGAAAGCAAGCGGATTGCTAAAAGAATTTAGATTTGGTTAGGTTGATTTGGAATAGGGATTATTTTGGTAGATAGGGTTGACAGGATGCTGCGGCTTAGCTATAGTTGAATTTACGTAAGGCTAAAGCCTAGCACCAAATACAATGATAATAAAGCAGATCAAAAGCTTGACATTCGGTTGTTGATGCTTTAAGATTGATCCTTAAGTTTTGTTTTTCTTTTGTGTTTGGTTTCATGTTTTTCTCTTTCTTTCACCACCTTTAGGTGTGTGCTGTTCCAAAGAGCTTGGAATGAAAATCTCTACAAGCCACGTTCTATAAGGGCTGTAGGAATTTAACCTTTAAAAGAAGAATTGATATACAAGAGCTAAGCCGTGATATAAATAGGAGACTAGATTGAAGATTAAAGTTTACGATGCAATGATGGGTAGTGGTAAGACTACAAAGCTGATTGAAGATATTTCTGTACTACCAGCAGATTCGAATGTAATTTACATTACACCTCTACTATCAGAGTGCCATCGTGTTGCTGGTACATCTTATGATGAAGAGGATGAATACAAGCGGCCTATTGTGCAATACCAAGACACACAGGATGGGATTGAAGAATATATCTATGATCCAAAGCATATCTTGTGCAATCGTCGCTTTAGGCATCCAAGCTTGTCTGAAGGCAGTAAGATGGAAACCTTGCTGTTCCAAGTAAAGAACGGTTGTAACGTTGTGGCTACGCATTCTTTGTTTCGTGCAATCAACCCAAAGGTAGTGGCTGAAATTAAGAATCAAGGCTATATTCTTGTACTGGATGAAGTGCTATCCATCTATGAGACATTTGATGAGCTTAAATTGGATGAAGTTGAGCAGCTTTTCAAGAATGAAATCCTTTCCATTGAAAAAGATGGCCTAACCCTAGCCTTCAACAAGATCAAGTTTGGAGAGACAGAAAACACACGGTATCAGGAGATTGCTGACCTCTGTGAAATGAAGCAACTGATGCTGGTGGATGGTAAGGTAGTTATTTGGGAATTCCCAATCTCTGCACTCCAAGCATTCAGTGAAGTTTGGATTGGTACGTATTTGTTTGATGGTAGTCAGATGGCAGCCTATCTTAAATCTCATGGTATTGAGTATCAGATGAATAAGTTTGGTAAGAAGCCTTCCGAGATTAAACATCTTATCAAGATTGAAGAATCTCCGTTGCTGAATAAGGTTGGTGATGCAAAAGGTAGTTTGAGTTATCAGTCTACTGCTGTTAAGAAGACACACAATGAACAACTACGTAAGAACCTAAATACTTTCTTTCGTGCAAAGAACAAAACAAAGATTCCTGATCGGTTGTGGACAATCTACAAACCAGCTTCTCGTGAAGTTAGTGCGGGGCGATTTTCAGGCTCTTGGTTAGCATACGGTACAAAGGCTACTAACGATTGGAAAGATACTTGGTGTGTTGCATATTTGATTAATCTGTATGTTAATCCTATGATTATGAAATTGCTCGCACAGAAAGAATCCAATATGGATCAGACGTTGTATGCTTTGTCCGAGATGGTTCAGTTCATTTGGCGTAGTCGGATTCGTGATGGGAAGGAAATTTCACTTTACATCCCTAGTAAGCGCATGCGAGAATTACTGAAAGAGTGGCTTAATGATGAATATGAGGAGAAAGTATGAACAGCACAGAACTTAAAACAGAAATAACCCTAGCAATTGAAGATTCTCAGGCTTTGAAATTGTTAATCTATGATCTTCTGAAAAATAAACTTCAATTGATTGAACCTGCCGATGGTGGAGGATGGAGAACTTTACAGAAAGAAGAGATTCTTGAGCGGGTTGGTTGGAGTAAGAAATGAAACTACTTAAAGACTGGCTGCTAGCACTAAGTGTTTGCCGTAAATACAATATCAAATGGAATCCGTTTCACTGGATGAAAGGTGCAGAATGCGTTTATAGCTTTGACGACTACAGTAAGAAGATTCTAATCAACCCTTTCTATCCCAAGTTCATTGACAGCTTTATGCACGAGGTGGGACATCTACGCCGTTGGGATAAAATTTACAAATGTTGTGTTGAGTTTAAATTGAGATACCCTAACACTGCGTTACCAGCCGTTCCAAACTTTCATCTGAAGACTAGTTGCATTCTGAAAGAGGAGTATATAGCTTGGAAGTATTCTAAAAGATTCTTGAAAGAGAGGTTTGATAAGAAACGAGCTAAATTATTCTTTAAAACCTACTATCGTCGGGCAGTAAAAGAGACTTCTATGGTGGTTGCAACGAATAGATATTATGCTTTTGATAGGAATATTTAAAAGTGAAATACAAATTCCACGAAAAACCGGAGCCACTAGAAGTCAGTCAGTGGCCTGATAACTGCTTTGATAACACATTACAATATACCAAGGAGTTGTGTTGGATCTGCAAGCATACTGGCAAGGATTTCAATAAGTTCAAAGTTGATGATGAGACACTTGGAGAACCTGTAATGTTTTATTCAGGGAAGTATATGGGATACATGGATTCTCTTTTCTATTACGCATTTGATCTTGATGATTGGGATATGTATTGGGATTTTGATAATTAGATATTTATTTTCATAAACTATTGACAAACGGACTTGCGATAGTTTACTCTTCACTTATAAATTTAATTAAGAGGAAATATAATGTGAAATGCAGATGCTGCAATATTGAGATGCTTTGGCGTGAATTCAGGATGCTGCAAGATGATGGGTCTGAAGAAGACATGTGTTCCAGTTGCCTGAACATCGTCTATTATCCAGAATATTGTGAGCCTCCACATTACGCTTTTTCCGATATAACTGAGATGGCTGTTCCTTTCATTGTAACTCCACCAAAGAAAGTTGAATATTAGCTTGACAACGTTATATTATTACTTTAATATATTATGACCGTGGGTTAACGGTAATTTTATATATCTAGCGGATATAACTCAGAGGCAGAGTGTCAGCCTTCCAAGCTGTTCGTCGGGATTTCGAAATTCCCTATCCGCTCCAGTTTCACCCCAACACGAAGAATCAATTCTAGAAAGTTGGGTTTCTCCCGCTGGCTCATCTCTCCTTCCAGCACTTAAGCGTGTAGAGTTTCTCCTCCTTTATTGCGCTATTGACCTTGAGCAACTTGTTAACTGCCTCTCCTCAGAATAACGAGTTACACCAACAGGGTCATTTCTAAATAATCTTGTAACTCTTCAGTTATAATGCCAGTAAGCTGGTCAGGATTATTTAGAAAGTATTATTTCTCATGTGTTCTAATAGCTTAATTCAGGTCGCTCCTGATTGGAAGAGCAAGCATATGAGGCTAGTGTAAGTTCGAATCTTACTTAGTTCACAGCAGAAATATTATTTATAAATAGGTAAACACAAATGGCTGGTCCAACTAAAGACAAGCAAACAGCAGCACAGAAAGCTCATCGTTTTGATGGCGAGAAAAGCAATCGTAACACTAAGGGCAATTCCAAGGTTCGTATCAATAAATCAAAATTGCGTGTTCTTGCAGAGAAGCTGCTTGAGCGTCAAGATATTGCATTAGAGTTGGTCGATAAGAGTCTTGCCGGAAAAGAAACTAATCCAGAAAGTACTGCCAGTGCTAAATGGGTGCTCAACTCAATCGTCAGTGTGATCAAAGCAGCCTCTGCTGAAGAGCTTGGATCGTTCAATGCTCGTCTCAAAGGTAAGCGTGATGATGAACCTGAAGAACAAACTCCTGCGGAAATCAGCAAAGAATTGAAGCCACGTCTTAGTCTGGTCTACGTTGACCCAGAGGACCAAGACGACGAATGATGTAACCCATAAGTCACATATACTAAACATTATCTTCTAAATGTTATATTTAGTGGACAATATATGGGAATTATACTAGATTATTTGAATTACTATAATCGGTCTATAGTCGTCTATAATTATATATATATATATAAAAGAATTTACAGGGCACAGCGGAGAATCTAAGACGCTGATCCGGCAAGATTGGAAGGCTTGTTCCTTTGTTAAGCTGACGAAGGATAACGGTGCATAATTCCCAGTGGGCATGTTGGTATGGAATGACCTTAAAATGGTCTGAGTTGGTTCGACTCCAACCCCCTTGGGTGAAGATGAAGTGAGTACATCCCCTGTAAACCTAACTAAGCTTCGGCCTAGTATCTTCAAGTAAGTCCTAGTTCCTTGAAGAAAGCTTACTAAACCAACTAGTAAGTGTAATACCATTTCATGAAGAACAATACTTTCAACGTTTGTTGAAACCTTAGTGGATGGTGAAATGTCTACCCGAAAGGGCGTGGAGAGACTGAGTAAATCTTGTGCTCAGAGAGTTGTCAGGTCAGGTTAAGATTGTGGACGCTGACACAAGTATTTTATAAACCATATTAGAAGTGTGGTTGTGATAAAGCATTCCAAACAACAAATATTAAAGGAATGTAATGAGTGTATACAAGCTACAAACTACAAGTTGGATTAACTTATCTACCTTATCTTCAATTGATATAACACTCAGCAGCGTAAAAGTTACAAATCTTAGTAGTGGTACTATATATGTAACAAGATCAGCAACTATTCCAGAACCTTCGTTTGTAGGTAATCAAGTCTTCCCAAAAGAGACTAGCTCTATTACCAAGGACACACTTCAAACTTGGATTAGGGCGCCATACCTTGGTGCTATTGACGTTGAGCCTCTGCTTTCCAATTCCATAGAACCATTTACATCGGTAGACCTACCCTCTGATGTGTGGACATCGGTGAGAGAGGGTTATAGACGGCTTAGGGTTGATTCAGCACAGACAGGATTCTTTGAGGGAAGGGAGTTTCGCACTTTTAAGGAGCTTAGCATTTCCTCTGGTGCAACTTTGGTGATGAGAATCACAGTCCCTGTAAATACGATCCTACAGAATGTTAGGCTTTCCTTAGATGCGGGGTCTATCAAACTGCGTACTGTAGTTGGTGGGACTCCAACGGGGGTGTTTGGTGAAACTCTGCCAACCATCTCTAAAAATACAATGACCGGTGGAGTATTTCCTGCACCACCTATTCCGTTGTATGTTGCTCAGAACACAATTATGTCTGGTGCAACAGCTTTAACAGGCGGGGTTGACATTGACGTCATCCGCATTGTTGTAGCTAACGCAAGCGGTCAAGCACAGTCAGTGGGTGCAGCGGTAGATGATTCTCGTGGTGTGGGCCCAGGAACTTACTATTGGATTTTCAATAACTTTGGTTCAGGGACTGCTACAGGTGTGTTCTCAAGTTTTTGGGAAGAGCGTCCTTAAGTAATTCTGAGAGGCTATTAAAGGATTAGTAGCTTCATATTGAAATTATTTTAAGTTTATTTTGTAAATACTTGACAGAATGACTTTCAGTTTGATATAGTTCATCCTCAAGTTTAAGAACTAAGGAGAATTTATTGTGAATGAATATAAAGTACTAGTTACAGGTAATGATAGCATTGGCTACAGCTTCATGAAAAATGTGATTGAGCTGGCCAGTATGGGCGCTACTCTTGAAGAAGGCAAGGTGCCTACAATGCGCTTCCCTTTCTCAGCTTGGATGTATCTCCAGACTGATGAGCTTATGGAAAGTAAACCAGGGTTTCAGTTCCAGATTATGCAAGAGAACTTTACTAAAGAGCAACTTGATGATATGGATTGGTCAGAATTCAAAGCTGTAGTAAAGAAAAAGTATGGCATCACAGGTCGTGATCGTACACTTCTTACCAATCAGTATTTGAAAGCAAGTGGTCAAGTAGAATCTTCCAAGGAAGAAAAATAACAAGTTGTGTAAACGGCCTCTGTTATAAAAGAATTCGGTGAACTGTAATACCAAACATGAGGCTGTCTTGACGGCTGGTGAGGTGAGGCACCGTTTTACTTTGAGAATTAATTGTTTTGAATTACCAGAAAATTTATAATGCTTTAGTTGAGAAAGCTAAAGTACGAGGTCTTGATAAAAAGAAACACGATGGTTACTTTGAAATTCATCATATCCTTCCAAAGTGTTTGGGCGGTAGTGACGACAAAGAAAACTTGGTAATGTTTACTGCAAGAGAGCATTATGTCTCTCACCTACTCCTCTGGAAAATGAATCCCGGACACGTTGGTCTGTTTACTGCTGCTTTCTTTATGAGTAAGAAGAGATTATTTAAGTTTAGCTCAAAACTTTACGAAGTTTTAAAGTTAGAGCAAGCCAAACAACTAGCTGAATTCAACTCTACGAACTCTGGGTTTAATAGTCCTGTATTTAAAGATTTGACTGGTGAGGTTAGGGGTAGGCTAACTGTAGTATCTTTTGAAGATTGGATTTTTCAGAAAAGTGGTACTAGAACATCTACTTGGAATTGTCTTTGTGATTGTGGAAACTCCTTAACATTAGCGGCAAAATTTCTAACTAAAAAGAGTGGAACACGCTCCTGCGGCTGCGCTCGAGTGGAAAAGATGAAAGCTCATACCGGCGAAAATAATCCATTTTACGGCAAGAAACACTCACCTGAAACTCTTGAAATACTAAGAGAAAAGGGTAAAGGGAAAGGTGGTTGGAATAAAGGTTTAGTTCGCACTGAAGAGCATAAACGTAAAGTTTCAGAAGGTTTGAAAGCAAGAAACCGCCCCGCATGGGAAGCTGGAACAGTCATGAATAAAGATGAGCAACTAACTAAATGGTTGATGGCTGACTATTATTACGAATTATATCTTACTAATACCACACTAACTTCTGCAAAGTTCACCACTCTGTATAATCGGCTACATAACGATAATTTGCCAGCAAGAGCTTTTACTGCAATGCACAGAGAATTTGTTAAAGGTTGGATTCCTTTAGAAGATGAGAGGTGGGTGAAGTTTTCTAAGGGATTCTAAATGACAGAACAAAAGAAACTTCCGGGGCCGTGTTCATTACGTCAAAGTATGTATATCGCCTCGGAGGCTGACGTAACCTTATTTGGTGGCGCAGCCGCGAGCGGAAAAAGTGAAATCGGCGTTATTGACTTCCTGAAGTATACAGACATTCCCAATTTCATTGGTGTAATGACACGTCGCACAACACCCCAGCTTAATGGTCCGGGTGGGTTGCTAACTAAATGTAAGCGTGTATTTAGTCAAGCATATAAACCAGATGAATATACTTGGCGAGCAAAAGATGGTAAGTTCGTGTTCCATGCCAGTGGTGCTGAAATTTATCTCAAGCACTTTGAGAATGATGCAGCAGATGTGAACTGGCAAGGTTCTGAAGCGAATCTTTTCTATATCGATGAGGGAACCCAATATACGATGTATATGATACAATATATCATGTCTCGTATGCGTAATCCTTCATGCCCGTCAATCAAACCTCACCTCAAAATCACCTGCAATCCAGATGCCGATCACGGCCTCAGAAAGTGGGTAGAGCCCTACTTGCAAGAAGATGGTACTCCTGACCGTTCAAAAGACGGGATGTTGAGATACTTTTCTTTCATGGATGGTGACTTTGTTTGGGCTGACACTAAAGAACAACTCCTAGCTGAATACGGTGTAAGAGAGCAAGATGCTCTGTCTTTTACCTTTATTAGTGCTAACGTTTATGACAACAAAATTGTAGAAGAAGTTAACCCTAAGTATGTTGCTTGGCTTAAAGGTCTTCGCGGAACTGAACGTAAACGGCTCCTAGAAGGGAATTGGTTCGTTCGCGAAAGTGCAGCAGGATTCATGAAAAAAGAATTCTGTAGTAAGGTTAATTTGTTTGATAAAGAGATTGTGTCTTATTGTCGTGCGTGGGATATAGCAGGTTCGATTCCATCGGAAGCACTACCAAATCCCGACTGGACTGCTGGTGTTCTTATTGCTAAGACAAAACAAGGCAGATATATAGTAGTTGATGTAGTTAGATTTCGTGCAAGGTTTGGCGAAGTTATGGCTAAGATTATTGAAACTGCCAAGTCTGACCCTGAAGGCACACAAATCATTATCCCACAAGAACCCGGACAAGCTGGTAAAGCCGCTGGGCAGATGATGATTAAAGAACTTCTATCTGATGGATTTTACGCAAGAATGCGTCCATCTAATAAGTCCAAGATAATCAGGTTTCAGCCCTTCGCAGCAGCAGCAGAAGCTGGTCTTGTTGACTACGTTGAGGCTGATTGGAATGATACATATTTCGACGAGTTGGAAAGTTTTGACGGAAGTCGTAAGAATAAAGACGATTTATTAATCTTGGTCGTCTATAAACCCATTGAATTCGGTGGACCTCTCGTAAGAGACAATACCGAGCGAAGCCTAGTGATAGGAACGTGTAACGACTATCGAAAGCGCACAGTAATGTGGAAGTGAGTAGAGTAGGGTCAAGTGACCCGAAGCGGTGGGCAAACAAAACTGTTTGAAGATATAGTCTCCTCTGTACAGTGATGTGCAGCAGTCGTATACGACTGGATAAGATATAACGAATCTTATTTAAGATGATGCAAGTTGATGCTACAAGCGATTCTTTCATAACTTTAGCTCAAAGACAAGTTATTCCAAACTTCTCATCCGGCCTACTCTCCGCAAATTTAACTCAATCTAACCCCTTCCTTAATGCAGGAGCTTAAATGGCTGACGAAGCAGAAATCTCCCTAGAGGTAGGGGAAAATGATATTCCAGCACTTGCTCTTGGTGAGGCTGGTTATAATGGCCTAAAAGTTTTGGGCGGCGAAATCTTAGAAGAATGCTCACACGAACTACGCTGGCCTCAAGCAATTAATACATTTAAACGTATGGAAAAAGATGGTGCTATTGCCCCAGCTCTTGCATATGTTGAGATGATGATTTCTCGTGTGGACTGGACAGTAAAGATTCCAGAAGGCTATGAAGAAGAGTTGAAAGATAAAGCCATATTCATGCGTCAGTGTATGAATGATATGGAACATGACTTCAAGTCCTTTATCAAACAAGCTGTTAGCTTTAATCGTTACGGTTTCGCCCCTGTAGAAAAAATATATAGGATGCGTTATCGTGATAAAGGCTCTCAATACAACGACGGTTTGATTGCTCCAAAGAAACTTGTATTGCGCTCTCAGGATACTATTGATAGTTGGGTGTTTAAGAATAAAGGCCGTGACCTTGCTGGACTTAATCAGCGTATTAATATCCCAAGTAACAGAGCTGAAAATCCTTACCAATCCCTTACCGAGCTTACTGAGGATGGTGTAAAGTTCATCCCTCGTAAAAAATTCATGTTGTTTCGTAATACCGGAAGCAAAAACAACCCTGAAGGGCAATCTCCTTTGGTTGGTTGCTGGACAGCTTGGAAATATAAGACTGCCTATCAAGAATCGGAAGCTATCTCTGTAGCTCAAGATTCGAACGGCTTTAAAGTTCTTTATCTCCCTCCACAGTACATGACTGAAAATGCTACTGCTGAAGATAAGGCAGTATTCGAACATTACAAAACTGTAATCAAGAATATGCACCAAGCTAAAGAGTCTGGTTTGATTCTTCCTCTTATTCTGGATGAGTCTGGGAAGAAGATGTTTGAGTTTGATATTATGTCTGTAACTGGACAAAAATCTTATGATACAAACCTTATTATCCAACGCTATACAGCAGAGATTCTGACTGCATTGTTTGCAGACTTCTTAACACTGGGTAGTAACGGCTCAGGCAGCTTCTCCCTTGCTGAAAGTAAGATCAGTGTTGTGGAAATGGCTATTCAATCCAAACTTGACGAAATTAAAACTCAGCTTAATTTTGACCTTGCTAAACAGATATTTTCGCTAAACGGCTGGTCAACAGACGTAATGCCAGAATGGACTTATGGTGAGATTGGTAAAGTTAGTCTTGATGAAATTTCTAAGTTCATTCAACGAACCGCCGCCGTCGGCCTAATCCCGAAAGCACCAAAAGTGGTTAACTGGATTATGGATCAAGCTAACATCCCTTATAAAGTCGATGAAGACTTGAGTGTTGAAGAGTTGTCTAAACAATTGACACCGGAAACATCTAACAGTGGGGCCGGGATGACTGAAGGAATGCCTAACGGTACAGGAAGCTCAAACGGTTCTTCCGGGGATAGCTCAACATCTAACACGGAGAACACCTAGTGTCTCATCAACTACTCAGACTGAAAGAAAAGATTTGTAATACTCCTCACTTGATGCACCCAGCATCGTTTGAAATTGTTATTCAATATCTTAACGAACGAAACAGCGAAGACTTCAAACTGGACACAGCAGTTGAAGATAATCGTGAAAGTAACTCCCGATATTCTTTTAACAAAGATATCGGAGTCGCTGTTCTCAATATCGACGGACCACTTAGCTACAAACCAGTCACTATGATGGGTTTTGATTGTGGTGGTGCATCTTACCAGCAGATTAAAGAAGACTTTACCTACCTTGTAGACAGTGGTGCAAAGACTATTGCACTTAGTGTTTCTAGTGGTGGCGGTGAAGCCTTCCAGATGATGCCAACTGCCAATTACATGCGCAAATTGGCTACTGAAAACGACGTTCGTATCATCACCTATGTAGATGGTCTGTCCGCTTCAGCAGCCTATGGTTTGTCTGTAATTGCCGATGAATTGATCATGGCTCCAAGCTCAGAAGTTGGTAGTGTTGGTGTTCTGGTTCGTTTGATGAATGATTCCAAAGCACTTGAGAAAGAAGGCTACGAACGTACCTTTATCTCTGCTGGCGATGACAAGATTCCATTTGACGCTGACGGTAGTTTCCGTAAGGAGTTCTTGGAAGATATTCAAGGTAAAGTTGACACACTTTACGAAGAGTTTACTGGGTTTGTTGCAGAACATCGCAACTTGTCAGTAGAAGCAGTGAAGTCCACACAGGCGCGTACCTTCTTGCCAAAAGAAGCTATTGAGCTTGGACTAGCTGACCGTGTTATGACTCTTGAAGAGTTTTACACACATTTGGCTGATACAGCTCAAAAACAAGAAGGTGGTATGTTAAAAACCAAACTGTTTGCCCAACTTAATAAAACCGAGGAAACTCTAGAAATGACTCAACTTGCCGAACTGCAAGAACAACTTCAGGGCGCTCAATTGAGTGTTTCTGATCTTACCTCTAAATTCGAAGCTGCTTCTTTGCTGCTTGCTGAAAAAGAAACCCTGTTGTCTGCTGCACTCCAAGAAGCTGCACAGATGAAAGAAGCTGTAGCCTCTGCTGAAGCTGCTGCTGTAGCCGTTAAAATGTCCAGTCGTAAGACTGCCCTTGCTGCTGTTATGTCTGCTGACAAAGTAGAGGCTGTATCCGCTTCTCTTTCCAGCCTTGACGACTCGGCATTCGAAACTGTTCTGAGTGGTTTTGCTGCACAGAAACAAGCTCTTGAAGCATCCGATATGTTTACAGAACTTGGCGACCAAGGTACAGAAGTAGTTCCTGAAGCTAAGGCTTCTAAGTCTAAAGATGTTACCGAAGACCTTATCAAACAAAAACTAGGTTTGAAATAATTAGCCTTAGCTAATCTCTCTATTTTAAAGGAATCAAATATGCCTTTCGTTGCTGAAACTTTCACCCAACGCCTCTCTGATCTTGTTGTGCATGAGATGGACCCATCGGTTGGTTATAGCCGCCGTGACCTGAACATCACCCCTATTACCCCAGCCATCCGTTTGGGTACTGTTGTTTATCGTGCTAAATCTGCTGACCTGACTGCTGCTTGGACCGTACTGGCCTCGGCGACTCCTCTAGTTCTGACCAATGAATTTGCCGTTGTTTACGGTGATCATTACTCCTTCAACCCTTCGTTTGTTCCTCGTGCAATTGCAGCCAATCAATATAACGCTGTTGGCTTTGTTGGTACTTCGGGTGCTCTGCAACTGAAAGAATACTACATCAAACAAGTTGCTAAGTCTACCGCTGCCACTGGTGGTGCTGATCTGACTGATGCTCAAGTTGAAACCCTGAAGGGTCTGCTTGAACAACAAGGCATCCAAGTACTTAAAACAGTTTAAGCGACTGTTTAAACAAATTCTATAAGCTAAGGAATCATAAATAATATGGCTATTGTACTAGATCGTCAGAACCTCGGTAAAGTTGTTGACCGTACCGACTCGCTGATTGTTATCCCCAACACCGTTGGTATCACCAATGCACTGGGTCTGTTTGAAGATGTATACTCCGCCCAGAAGACTATCGAGATTACTCGTAGTACCCGTAAATCCCATCTGCTGGAAGATCGTAACTGGGATGAGCGTAACCAAACCATCGCTGGTCGTGAACAAGACAGCCTGTTGCTGAAAATCCCTCACTTCCCATTGGATGATGCAATCACTCCAAACGATGTTGACGGTATTGTACAAGCTGGTTCTCTGGCAGAGTTTGCTGAACTGGAAACTGTTGCGTCGGTTCGTGCTGACAAGATGATTGACGTTCGTGAAGCTCATGCACTGACCAAAGAAGCTGCTCGTATGCAGTTGATTACCACTGGTACTGTGTATGCACCTCGTGCCACTGTAGTTACCAACTTCTACACTGAGTTTGGTGTTACTCGTATTGAGATTGTTACCGATCTGTCCTCGGCTACTGATCCTCGTGCAGACTTCAACGATGCCAAGAAAGCTACCCGTAACGCACTGCGTGATGGTCAAGCTGGCACTGTTCGTTCTTTCGTTGTTCTGTGCTCTGACTCGTACTACAACGCTGTTCAACAGAATGCTTACGTCACTGACGCATTCAAGTATGTAGACCAAGGTCAAGCTACCCGTATCCTGTTGGGTGCTGGTGGTGTGGATGTACCGGGTCTAGATGCTCGCTTTGAAATGATGAGCGTGTTTGGTATGACCTTCATCAATGCTGGCGCTGCTGGCTATGAGAATGCTGCTGGTACTTTCGTACCGTTCATTCCAGAAGGTGATGCTTACATGATGCCTGTTGGTGTCCGTAACTTCCTGAAAACCTACTACGCTCCGGCTAACCGTTTTGGTAGCATCAACCGTCGTGCTCAGGGCAGCTATTTCTTCGAATACCTGAACGAGAAAGATGATCAGATCGAAATTATGACTGAACAGAACTTCTTGAACGCGTGCTTGAATCCAGAAGCTATCGTGCGTCTGTCGTTGACCTAAGAATCAAATGGAGATGGGGACATTACGTCCCCTCCCCTTATTGACGGAGTAAAAGAATATGGCTGTAACAACTAAAAATGGTTGGATCTTTGGCCTGCAAGAACTTGAGGCAAGTGTAGCTTCTGGTGCTGCTGTTCCTGTTGCAACTGAAACCACTAATGGTACTGTAAAGGCTGCTAACTTTGTAGCCGTGCCAGCAAGTTTTGCTGATTTGGCTGCTGTTAAAACCTATTTGGATGCACTTCAAGCATCTATGGTAGCCGCCGGTCAAATGTCCGAATCGTAATACTCTGGGCAGCTTGTCTGCCCTCCTTTAAGGAGAGGCTATGGCTCTTACCCCAGTAGAACAAGTTAGACTGCTTATTGGTGATGTACCAAACAGTCCATTTTATCAACTCTTTACGGATGAAGAGTTACAAGCATTCTTAGACATGACTAATCAAAATGTCTTCGCCGCTGCTCGTTTAGCTGCCATTGCTGCATCTTTCCAACTTGCTGGCTGGAGTACAAGAGAGAGGACCGGTGATATTGAAGTCTGGTCTAGTCTGTCCACTCAGTACCTTAAAGCTCTTGATTATCTTATTAGTAATCCAGGAACTCTGATTCCCTCCGGGCTTATGCCTTGGTCTGCTAATAGTTGCCCAAGTAAGCTGATGAATATTGAAGTTTGTGATGGTGATAATTGCAAGGAAGCGGCTTGTTGTGAGACTGGTTGTGCATGCAATGACTGTCACGCTGCTGGTGAGACATTTGTCTATTAAGGAGTTGAAATGCTAAAACCTCAATTCCTTTTAACAAATAAGATTCCTCTCACTATTTATCGTAGGTCATTAGGTGAATATGTAGACGGTGAATGGGTTGAAGGACAGACCGTTGAAGTTCCTGTTCAAGTGAATATCCAACCTCTGAAACCTCATGAAATTCTCCAGCTACCTGAATCAGAACGTACACGGGTTTGGTGGAAACTGTATTCTGCTGATGTACTTCGTACAGCCAAGGAAGGTTCTCATGATGCTGATGAATTTATTTGGAAGGGTGATCGCTACAAGATCATGAAACTAGATGATTGGCAAAATGGTATGCAAATTTTGGAACATTCAAAGGCATACGCAACAAGAATAGAACTAACCCCAAATTAAAGGATAAATAAACATGTCTTTTAAATTGAAGGTTGATAAGTCTGGTTGGAACAAGATGAAGAAGGAACTTCTAAAAGGTTCATTACTAGAAGTTCAAGTTGGTATTGTTGAACCTACAAACTACGGACCTGACAACGATAACCTCTCTGTTGCTCAAGTCTGGCAATGGCAAGAGGAAGGCGTCCCAGCCCAAAATATCCCCACTCGTCCAGCTATCCGTGTTGGTTTTATGGCCCCTATCAAGAAAGGCGCATACGATAAGATGTTTGTTGAGAGTATGCAAAGAATTGCTGAGGGAAAAAGCACCTTCAAGGAAGAATACACGAAGATTGGGATGAAAGCTAAAACCGACTTAAAACAAGCTGTAGCTGATTGGGATACTCCTCCAAACGCTCCATATACAGTGGCTGAGAAAGGATTCAATAATCCTCTGATTGATAGTGGACTTCTCTATGAGTCTATTGATTTTAAAGTAGACAAGAAAGGAAGTAGTTGATGCCAATCTACACTGATGTCAGACAAGCTATCCGCAAAGGTGCTCTAGCAGCATTATCAGAATATCCTACCACTCCTGTGATTTTTAGCCACACGAACGGTACAGAACCTGCTGAAAGCTATGTTGTGATTAATATTCTGAATGTTGTTCAGCAAGGCCATCACAGCACATCAACTTTAGTAAATGATAACGGAACCCTAACCTTTCAGGTTGCATATGAAGTTATGGCTCAATTGAGTTTTATTGGAAGCTTGAGTGGAGATATGTCACAAAGCTTTAATAACAATATCAATAACAACCCCCTTACAAGGTTGGAGTTGAGTAGAAATAAACTAGCTTTTATGAGGAAAAGCCAGATACGTAGGGCACCTCAGAAGCGAGATACACAGTGGGTTGAATATCACAACATGGATGTGACGTTTAGTTATGTTGTGACCACTGATCAACTTATAGATTCAATTGAAGGCGTAGTCATTGCTGATGAGACTTCAGATATTCCAGTAATTATAAAAATTCCAGAAAGTATTATTTACCCGTAGCAATCGCTACATAATTAAGGATCATAATAAAATATGAGTGATTTAGATGATGTAGTAAGGGTAGTAATTACCGATCAAACTACTGCTATCGCTACGGCTTCGTTTGCAATCCCAATGGTACTTGCAACGTTCACCAACTTCTCTGAGCGTGCTCGCACTTACTTGAACATTACTGAGGTAGGTGCAGATTTTCCAACTACTAGTAATGTCTATAAAATGGCTGCCAAAGCTTTTGGGCAAGACTCTGTAATTGGTGCACCAATCCCTTCGTTGGTTGTAGGTCGTCGTCAAGTAGACAGTGTTGTATTCACCCCTACTGTTGCTGATAGCACTGCGTACACTGTCACCCTTAATGGCACTCCATACACTTTTACTTCCGGTGTCGGTGCTACAGCAACCACTATTGTTACTGGACTCAAAGCCGCTATTGGCAGTCCTGCTGGTATTACTGTTGGTGGTACGACTACTTTGACGTTGGCTGCAACTACTCCCGGTGCTGCTTGGAGTGTAGTTCCTTCTTCGAATTTGGTTGGTGTAAACACTGCCACTGAAACTTGGCCAGATGCTCTGTTGGCAGTTGATGCTGATAATGACGTCTGGTATGAATTGCTTGCTGAAACCCAAGTTGTTGCTGAGCAAGAAGCTCTGGCTGACACTATCCAAGCAATGGACAAGATTTATGGTCTGTCATCTGCTGATGCAGTGGCTCCAACAACTGGTATTACTGACATTGGTTATAAGCTGAATGCTAAGTCTGCTGGTCGTACTTTCGGTGTTTACTCTGCAACTTCCGCAACTGAATTCCCTGAAGCAGCTTGGTCAGGCAGCCAACTGGCTGTTACTCCCGGCTCCAATGACTGGGATTTTAAACGTGCTGCCGGGGTTACTCGCAGTATCCTTAGCTCGACTCAGATTGTAAACTTGCGCGCTAAATCATGGAACTTTTTCCGCCGCAAAGGCGGGGTTGATGTATTCCAAGACGGCAACATGTTTGATGGGAAGCCAATCGATATCCAAATCTCGAAGGATTGGTTAAAGGCCCGACTTCAGGAGGGTATTTATTTCCGTATTATCAACAGTCTCAAGATTCCAATGACTGACCCCGGCCTCCTAATCGTAGAAAATGAAATCCGCTCTGTTCTATCTTTGGCTGAAAGCAATGGCATGATTGATTCTGGGTGGACCGTTCAGACGCCGCCAGTGCTTTCAATTAGTCCTACACTTCGCGCCCAACGGGCTGCTGGCGTATTTGTGATCCAAGCACGTCTTGCCGGTGCGATCCGCAGCGTCGATATAAATTTTTACTTAAGTGTATGACGACTTGCATTAAAACCCCTTACGTGATAAATTATATATTCGTTGATTTATTTTGGAGGGGTTTTAATGCGTAAGTTTTATCTGTACAAGATTACCAATAAGGTAAACCAAAAGATTTACATTGGTATGACATGCCGGCCAGAAACTAGATTTAAAGAGCACTGTAGCCAACACTCAACATGCACAAAACTTCGAAACTCTATTCAAAAACATGGAGTTGTTAATTTTCAATACGAAGTTTTGTGCATTGGCTCAGAGAAATATATTCTAGATCTAGAAGAAAAAGCAATTATTGCATATAATTCTATTACTGATGGATATAACTTAGTTCTAGGTAACCCTAAGACTGGCGCCATACTTTTATCTGAGGAAATGAAAGCAAAAATCTCAGTAGGGTTAAATAAGTATCACGCAGAGAATATTGCTTGGAATAGCGGGATCATTATTGGCCGAAGAAAAGAATATGATCCGCACTATGTTTCTGGCTTCTGGTTCCCACACTTGGAAGATGCTTGTTTTTCTTTAAATTTGAATATTACTCAACTACATAAATGGCGAAGAGATGGAACTCTTGGAGATGTACAACGTCTCCGTAAAGATTCTGTCCAAGTGCCTTGCTATGTTGCGGGATTCTGGTTTGATACCTTAACCAGAGCTTCTCATGTACTAGATAAGAAACCTTCTACGCTTAATAAAAGAATCAGGGAAGGTTCTGTTGAACAAAAAGAAAAACAGAAAGGTCAAGTTGGAGAAGACGCCCATATGTTCGGAAGAACAGGTTCTGCCCATCCAAGATCTAAGTCTGTAGAAATTAATGGTGTTGTCTATGGCTCTATTTTAGAGGCAGCTAGAAATACTGAATTTACTAAGAAGATGATTAATACCCGTCTTAAGAATAATACACCCGGTTTTAGCTGGGCAACACAGGAATAAATACTAATGGCCTCAAACTTTATCGGTAATTACAGCCCTGACGATTTCACGATTGTTATTTCGAAAGGTGATTTTGTACACACTGTCAGCGGTTTTGCAGACGGCACTTTCGTCTCAATGAATAGGCTCGTACCCTCGTCCACCCCTTATCAGGGCGTGGGTACTTCTAACTCGTTTGGTCGTGTGAAACGTAAAGTAACTGGTATGACTGTTGATGTAACTTTGCATCAATATTCACCGTCAAACACTGTTCTTCAACAACTTCAGATTGCTGATGCACAGACTACAGATAACACTTGGGTATTCTCAGTAACCATCAAAGATTTGAGTGGTCAGACTGTAGTATCTTCTAATAGTGCTATCATTGCAGCGCCTCCCGCCGTAGAGTTCAGTTCAGAAACATCCACACGTGACTGGCAAATCTACCTGTTTGGTAGTGACTTGTTTGTTGGCGGTAACATCCCTCTGGCCCCGGCTGAAGTAGCCGCTGTTGAAGCTGCCGGTGGTACTGTTGAAGCTCGCTGGCGGTTGAATCCTTAATGCCTAATAGGGGCTGAAAGGCCCCTTGTACTTAAGGAGTAATAATGGACTTAGCAAATTATTCACCAGAAGATGTTAATTGTTTAGCTTTTGGCATACCCCTAAATGGTTTTGCTGATGGAACATTTATCACTATTAGTAAAGATAAAGTTCCCTACGGTGCAACAGAAACAGCAGATGGACAAGTGGCTAGGTTGTATACCAACAGCCAAACCTATACAATCTCCTTGACTTTCCACCGTGGCTCGACGTCAAATGATATTTTGACAAAGTTGTGGCAACTGGATGAGCTTAGTCAGGCCGGGAAATTTCCCATTTTTATTAAGGACTTATCAGGCACCGATCTTTTCTTCTCGACTAACACTTGGATTGAAGGTGTCCCTAATATGGTTCAGAGTACAAATTTTGACACTCGTACTTGGGTTTTGAAATCTTCACAAGCTGTGATCAATATTGGCAGCAACCAAGACGCTAGTGGAATTCTCCAAGACCTTGTTAATTTGGCAACCGGCGCTGCTTCTATTATTGAAGGGGTGCTATAATGTCAAATAACTTTACAGTCCAAACGTATAATCCCAAGGATGTGATACTTACGATTGGCGGGTATCAACTAACTGGCTGGCAATCTGTCACGATTTCACGGACAGTTAAGGGATTCACTGTAATTAGGGGTATTCGTGGAAAAAACACACGGGTCAAGAATGTAGACACTTCTGCAACTTTGACAATATCCCTTCTACAAACTGCTCAAGGTAATGATGTACTTTCGTATATCCACGAACTGGATCTTGAAGAAGGTACGGCTCGAATTCCCCTAATGCTTAAAGATAGGTCTGGTCGGAGTGTGTTTTCCTCCAACGAAGCTTTTATTACAGGCTACCCTACGGCAACATTCTCCGGGCAGTTTGAATACCGCAATTGGGAATTCTTTGTGCAGAGCACGGACACTTATACTGTGGGAGGAAATGCCAAGCCCGCAACTGACCTACTTGATAGGGCACTCAGCGAAGCTGGTAATTTCATTGACAGTATTTTCTAATTTAATTTTCTGAGATAAAATAAATGGCAGCCCCACAATTTCAAGTTTTAGAACAAACAACTATTACAGTTGATGACGTAGACTATTTGGTTAGTGCTATGCCTGCAACCAAAGGCCTGATGTTTATTGAAAAGCATCAAGCAGCTATTGATGAAGGTAAGGCTGATCTTAGCCAAATGAAACAAATTATTTGTAACTATGTCTCCAAAGATAATATGCAAATTACTGAAAAGTCTTTTGACATCACTTTTGCACGTCGTTATGCACATTTGAATAAGCTTTACAAGGAAGTGTTGAACTTTAACTTTGAAGAGCTTTTTCAGGCACCCGATACAGAAGAAGTCTGACTCACAGCGAGTCACATGTATCGGGTAAAACCCCCCCTACTAAATTAGAAAAAGAAATTGATTCAACATTCTCTCAGTCGTGGAGTATATATAGGATTGCCATGCATGAGAAGGGCAGTCTTGAATTAGCTGCTGAAATGGAGTGGAAATATTCTACAAGACAAATGCTAAAGCTGCTTGAATTGCTGGATGTCTACGATGCTTTAAATCAACAAGCTATTAATAAAGCCAAGGCTGAAAAGAACAAACCTAAGTGACGGAGTAATGAACATTGCAGATTAGTAAATACTTCGCCTCAATGGGTATAGAGGTTGATAAATCCTCAGTCAAGAAAGTTGATAAAACTCTTGATCATATTGAAAATAGGCTCAAGAAATTAGGTACTTTTGCGAATAAGCCTATTGTTCTAAGTATCGGTAATTTTGATGTAGACCAAAGAAAACTTAATATTGCATTAGGTAATGCTTTGGATATGGCAAGTAATCGCCTTGTCTTTGACATTAGTCGATTTAATGTAAATCAAGCAGCTCTCAATCGAGATGTGGCAGCAGCGATGCTCAGAGCATCTGTCGCAAATCCTCTTAATGTTAATACTCGGGGAGCTGGTGGTTCGAGGGTCAGGGAGTCCGCTGCTGCGGGTGCTGTGGCAGGTAGCGTTGGTGGTCTTAGGGGCATGCCTAATCTCTTCGGACCAGCTCTTGCATTGGGTTTGGGTGGATATGGCCTGGGGGCTCTTAACAGACGTAACCAAGAAGTAGTGAGTGCCCAACTTCAATCCACAGCAGTGGTACAACAGGCAGGCGGTACAGCCCAACAGGGTAGTGATTCCTTTCAATACTTAAGATCGGAAGCAAACCGCGTAGGTTTCAATTTCCTCGATGCATCAGGAGATTATAACAAACTTATCTCAGGTCTCACTGGCTCGGGTATTGGACTTGGTCAAAGCCAAAAAGTATTCTCAGGTTTTGCCGAATTAGCTCGTGTAAACAAGCTTGACAAAACAACTCAAAACAGACTTTTCCGTGCCCTGTCCCAAGTGGCAGGTAAAGGTAAGTTGATGAGTGAAGAACTCACCGGGCAAATTGCAGAAGCATTGCCCGGAGGAACAGCTCTGTTTGCTCAAGCTTACCAACAGCAAATTGGTGGGAACAAAACTGGTGCAGAAGCTATCCAACAGCTTCTTGATGATATGAAAAAGGGCAAGGTTAAGAGTAGTATCTTGACGTATGCAGGAGCTGCCGCTTCTCAACGTGCAAATCAAGGTGGTGCACTAGATGCAGCATCTACAGCCTCTCAAGCCGAACAAGCTCGTTATCAAAACTCCGTAAATGATATGGCCGTACTGGCTTCTGGATCCGGGGTTGAAGAGGGTTTTGCTCGTATCTTTCGTACTCTTAACGCTGGCTTGAGTGAAAGTGGTAGTCTAGTGAAAGGTCTGTCAGAAGGCTTCAACGAGGCCACTAAATGGGCTGATGACTTGCTTCTGTTCCCGCAATCCTTTATACGTGCCTTGGAAGGTAAAGACAGTGTTGTAGCGGATTGGTTAGGGGTTGATAAGACTTCTCAGCTAGTACAGGATTGGGCTGCCATTAAGCAAATCTTTACTGATATCTCAATGATTAAGTTTGACTTCCTACCAACACTGGAAGCTACTTCTCGTGAAATTGCTGCTATTATGGGAGCTATAGCCGAATTCCAGCGGTGGAAGAGTGGTCAATTTCCTACTGAGATATCCACCGACACTAGCTCTGTTGCAGCAACAATTGGCTCTGCCACTAATAACTTCATGGTTAATGTTGGTAAAGCACGTGAACGTGGTAGGGCTGTCTATGAAGATCCAAGTTCCCCATATTATCAGGATGCTGCTGGGTATGACGACCAACAGGCTGAAATGGCTAAGGCTGCTGCTGAAGATAAGGCAATGGGTATTGTCAACAACAGTAACGAGATAAACATTGAAGTGAATGTAGATGGGTCAACCTTACAGGGTATGGATGCTAGTGCTCAAGCTCAAGCTATTGGTGAAGCTGTTGCAAATATGTTTGTTCAGTCGTTTGATCAAGTGAATGTTCAATTCCCAGTGAAACAATAAGGAGTCACCTATGAGTTTGGCAATCGGATGGGGTGACTCCTCTATTCAAGAGGGAGGCTTCATCTACTGTGATGCGGTTCAAATTTACACTCAGAACTATTCAGGTAGTGTGACAAAGCACCCCGTGGACCAAGGCGGGAACATCACGGACCATTTCGTTCGTAACAATCCCGTGTT
>Ga0209727_1000137_pt1 | contig 90032 bp, 94 predicted proteins | sample RifGroC1_FD_183995 | JGI IMG/M metagenome (GOLD analysis project Ga0209727, IMG submission 183995) | Groundwater microbial communities from Rifle, Colorado, USA - Groundwater C1 (SPAdes) (version 2) | ecosystem: Environmental > Aquatic > Deep subsurface > Groundwater | place: Rifle, Colorado... | reverse complement strand
AGCCCGGATATCGCTGCCCCCAGTCGCCGCGGCGGTCGGCCTCGTCGTCGGTGGGGTACGACCGGACCGCCAGCGCGGAGCGGAGCATGGACAGGAAATCGGAACGGGGAATTTCCCGGGCGCCCAGGCTTGCCAGATGGTCGGTCCTCACCTGGCAATCGATGAAAAGGACGCCGTCGGAGAACAGGAGCCGGGCGAGGGAAATGAAGGCGGCCTTTGAAGCGTTCGATTCCAGCGAGAACATGGATTCGCCGAAAAAAGCCGCGCCGAGCCGGATGCCGTAGCAGCCCCCGACGAGGCGGCCGTCCAGCCGGGCTTCGGCCGAATGAGCCCAGCCGAGCCGGCGCATTTCGGTATAGGCTTCGATCATGTCGCCGGTGATCCAGGTGCCGTCCTGCCCGGGCCGATCGGCCTCGGAACAGGCGCGGATGACGGCGGGGAAATCACGGTCCAGCGATAGTTCGAAAAAACCCCGGTCCAGAACCTTCGACATCGACCGCGAGACGTGGAGATCCCCGGGGAACAGCACGAAGCGGGGATCGGGCGAATGCCAGAGCACGGGATCTTCTTCGGAATACCAAGGGAAGATGCCGCGCTCGTAGGCGGACAACAGCATGCCGGGCGACAGGTTGCCGCCGACCCCCACCAAGCCATCGTCCGATTCCGCCGGATCCCGGAACGGAAAACGCTCGCGCTCGCCGAGCCGGGGAAATGCGGGATCGGGTCCCGGTTTCGGCGAGCGTCTCATGTCAGGGAAGGATCTTGATCCGGTATTCGCCGTCGGCCCAATCGGCCAGCGCCTTCCCGCCTTCTTCCAACCCGCCGAAGAGGACTTCGTCCACGAAGAAGGACTTGATCTTGTCCTCCACGAGCCGCGCGACGTTGCGGGCGCCGAATTCCTTGTTGTACCCTTCCTCGGCCAGGCGGGCGACGCAGGCGTCCGTCACTTCCAGCTCCACCTTTTTCTCGGCGAGCTGCGACCGGAACGCGTCCAGCTCCTTCCGCACTATCGCGCGGACGGTCTCGCCCTCCAGCTGGTTGAAACGCACGACAGCGTCCAGGCGGTTTCGGAACTCGGGCATGAAGGCCTTCTCCACCGCATCGCTGACCGCGCTTTCGTTCTGCGTCCGCTCGCCCAATCCGATGAAGCTCTTGCCCAAGTCGCGCGCCCCCGCGTTGCTCGTCATCACGAGCACGACGTTGCGGAAGTCCGCCTTCCTGCCGTTATTGTCCGTCAGGGTGGCGTAATCCATGATCTGCAGGAGGATGTTGTATATATCCGGATGGGCCTTCTCGATCTCGTCCAGCAGCACCACCGCGTGCGGCTGCTTGCGGACCGCATCCACCAGGAGGCCGCCTTCCTCGTAACCAACGTAACCAGGCGGGGAGCCGATGAGTCGGGACACCGTATGCTTCTCCTGGTATTCGCTCATGTCGAAGCGATGCATGGCCACCCCGAGCAGCTCGGCCAGCTGTCGCGCGAGTTCAGTCTTCCCGACGCCGGTGGGGCCGACGAAGAGGAAGTTCGCCACGGGCTTGCTGCCGTCGCGGAACCCGGCGCGGGAACGCTTGACCGCCTTGACGATGGCGGAGACCGCCGCGTCCTGGCCGAAGATGCGCTCCTTCAGCCGCGTTTCCAGCTGCCTGAGCTTCTCTTTTTCCGATTCGCCCACGGAGCGTTCGGGAATGCGCGCGATGCGCGCGACCACCGTCTCTATCTGCGGAACTCCGATCGCAACAATCTCCACTTCCTCGGCTGCCGGGGAGGGGGCCGCGGCAGGATCCGCGGGCGCGGCAGTATCCGCAGGATCGACGGGCGCGGCCTTCGCAGCTTCGCCCAGCCGCCGGAACGCCTCGATGCGCGCAAAGGCTCCGGCCTCGTCGATCACGTCGATAGCCTTGTCGGGCAGGCGCCGTTCCACGACGAACTGGGCGGACAGCTTGACCGCGGCTTCCAGGGCTTCGTCGCTGTAGCTGACCTTGTGGTAATCCTCGTACTTCGATTTGAGCCCCTTCAGGATCGCGATCGCGTCCGCCTGCGAAGGCTCGTTTATATCGATTTTCTGGAAACGGCGGGAGAGAGCCCGGTCCTTCTCGAAGTACTTGGTGTACTCCTCGTGGGTCGTGGAGCCGATACAGCGGATCTTGCCCGAGGCGAGCGCCGGCTTCAGGAGATTGGATGCGTCCAGTGAACCGCCGGAAACCGAGCCGGCGCCGACGAGGGTATGGATCTCGTCGATGAAGAGGATGGCCTTCTCCTTCTTCAGGATTTCGTCCACCACGCGCTTGATCCGTTCCTCGAAATCGCCGCGGTACTTGGTCCCCGCGACCAAGGCTCCCATGTCCAGCGAAAAGATGGAGAAATCCTTCAGGGTCGGCGGCACCTTGCCGGCGGCCAGCAACTGGGCCAGCCCCTCGGTGATCGCCGTCTTCCCGACGCCCGAGTCTCCCACATGGATGGGGTTGTTCTTGAGCCTGCGACAGAGTACCTGTACCGTCCGTTCGAGCTCAGCCTCGCGGCCGATGACCGGTTCCAGCTTCCCTTCGCGGGCGAGGGCCGTCAGGTCCACCGAAAAGCGTTCCAGGGCGGTCCGTTTGGCGGGCTTGGCCTTGGGACCGGTTTCCTCGTCCTCAAGGCCCGGAGCCTCCAGGCCCGGTTCGCTCCGATCCGACTCCGGGGACTCCCCATCCGCGGACTCCCCGTCCGCGTCATCCGCGTCGCCGTCCATCTCCGCATCCTCGGAACGCTGCCCGTGCGAAATCACCTCAAGCAACTCAAGGCGCTTCACGCCTGCCTTGCGCAGATAGTACGCGCAGTAATTCCGCTCCTCGTCGAAGAGGGAAACCAGGATGTCGGCTATATCCAGCTCTTCCTTCTGGGAGGACTGGCTCTGCAGGACGGCGCGCTCCAGAACGCTCTGGAAACCTACGGTTTGGGTGGGTTCCGCGTTTTCGGAGACCGGAACCTTCTGCTCGAAGTAGTTCTCCATCCCGTGGCGTATCTGGTCCATGTCGGCGCCGCAGGCGCCGAGTATGCCCTGCACCTGGTCGAACGCCAGAGCGGCGTACAGGACGTGCTCCGGCGTGAGGTATTCATGGTTCCGTATCTTCGCCTCGTTGTACGCGGCGTTTATGATAGCCTGCACGTGGCGGCTGATCTTCATGGCTCCTCCGTCTCCCTTATGCCTTCTCGACGATGCAGCGCAACGGGTATTCGTGGCTGCGAGCCATCGAATGAACCTGCTCCGCTTTGGTGGACGCGATATCCCAAGGATAGCTGCCGACCGTTCCCCGTCCCTTGCGATGCACGTCCAACATGATCCGATCCGCTTCCTCCACGGACTTCCGGAATACCGCGACGATCACGGCCACAACGAACTCCATGGTCGTATAGTCGTCGTTGAGGAGAATGACCCGGTATTCTTCGGGTTCCTTCAGTTTCTCCTTACGCTCGACGGCCAGGTCCGTTCCCCATCCTTCGCTAACGGGCATCCATGTTTTCCTTCTCGGCGGCGATCTCGATCAAAGTATAAGATAGCTAAAAAACGCTTCCGAAACAACGGTGGGCAACGCCTATCCGCCCCTCGCGCGGCCCTTCCCGCCCGCTTGCGCCTCCCGCCCGGTTGCCGGCCCTTCCCGCCCGCTTGCGCCTCCCGCCGCGAGCCTTCTATACTCTCTTCCATGACGCGCGTAGTATCGTGGAACGTGAACGGCATCCGTGCCGTCGAGAAGAAAGGTTTCGTTGACTGGGTGGCCGCCGAATCGCCCGATCTCCTGTGCCTGCAGGAGACCAAGGCCCGTCCGGACCAGCTTTCTGCCGACCTCATCGCTCCCCGCGACTCGTCGGGAGCCGAATACAAGTCGTACTGGGCCTCCGCTAAAAAGGCGGGCTATTCCGGAACCGCGATCTATTCCAGAACCGAACCGATTGACTTGCAACCCTTGGGAGCGGCAGAATTCGATGATGAAGGCCGGGTCCAGATCGCAAGGTTCCCCGCGTTCACCCTTCTGAACGCCTACTTCCCGAACTCGCAGGATGCGGGTGCCCGGCTTTCATATAAACTCTCCTTCTGCGCCGCGATCCTGGAAAAGTGCCGGGAGCTCGTCGCCGCGGGCCGTTCGATCGTCCTCTGCGGCGACTACAACATCGCCCATACCGAAATCGACCTCGCCCGCCCCAAGGCGAACGAAGAGAATCCCGGCTACCTACCCGAAGAACGCGCATGGATGGACGTCTTCACCGCTTCCGGCTTTGCCGACACTTTCCGCCGCCTCCATCCGGGGGAAAAAGACCATTACAGCTGGTGGTCTTATCGAATGAAAGCCCGGGAAAAGAATATCGGCTGGAGGATCGACTACCACTGCGTCGACGAACAGTTCATGCCGCGCGTAAATAAATCGATCATCCGGCCCGACGTCCCGGGATCCGATCATTGCCCCGTCGAGATTGAACTCGACATCCAGTAACATTGGAGCAAACATGCGCATCAAGTACAACGCGCCCACCACACTGACCTTCGCCTTCATCTGCGCCATCGTCCTCGTCCTTGACAAAAGCCTGCTTCCCTCCCTCACCGAATCCTGGTTCATGGTGCCGGGCAAGACCGGCTTCCAGGCAGGCCGGGTCGCCGACTGGATGCGCCTGTTCACGCACATCATCGGCCACGCGGACTGGACGCACCTCATCTCCAATTTCTCCCTCATCCTGCTCGTCGGCCCCATCCTGGAAGAAAACTACGGATCGGCCTCCCTGTTCGGCATGATCGCGATCACGGCGCTGGCGACAGGCCTCATGAACGTATTCCTCTTCCCCACCGCCCTCCTCGGCGCCTCGGGCGTCGTCTTCATGATGATACTCCTTGCGTCCTTCACCAACTTCAACCGCGGCGAGGTGCCCCTGACCTTCATCCTCATCCTCGTACTGTACCTCGGCAGGGAAATCTTCAATTCCCTTCAATCCAACAACATCTCCGAATTCGCCCATATCGTGGGAGGTTTCTGCGGCAGCCTCTTCGGCTTCTTCCGCCCCGCAAAACGCTGAGCGATCACGGACAGAGCGCGGCACCCTCACGGAGCCGGCGCGCTTCCTTCAGGAAGCGGCGCGCTTCCTGAAGGAAGCGCGGCCTCATTGCCGAAAAGTCGTATTTCGGGTATTTTCTGTGTATGAAGATCGATATCAATCCGCGCGGCAACGGCGCCTGCCCGCTCTGCGTACATTATAATAATTGCCGCTATTGGAATGCGATCGAAGCCTCGCTCGAGCCTTTCCCGGCAGACGACGCTTCCCGAATGGAAATCGTCGTTTATTCCTGTCCCGGCTTCAAGGAGAAGGACTGAAGTGAACGAACGTCTGGAATCCCTGATCGCCCGGTGGCGGGAGCTCGAAGGGCTCATACAGGATCCCTCCCTCTCCAAGGACCCGAAACGCTACCGCGACGCCATGAAGGAACATTCCCAGCTCTCCGCCATCGTCGCCGCCCAGGGGGAGGTCGAAGCTCTGGAGTCCCAGATCGGCGAGGCCGAAGCCCTCGTCCGAGAGGAAAAGGACGCCGACATGCGCGAGATGGCCAAGGAAGAGCTCAAGGAACTGGAAATCCGGCGGGCGGAAGCCGACGACCGACTTAAATTCATGCTCATCCCCCGTGATCCGCTGGACGAAAAGAACATCATCATGGAAATCCGCGGCGGCGCCGGCGGCGACGAGGCGGCGCTTTTCGCCGCCGACCTGTACCGCATGTATTCGCGCTTCGCGGAGGGCAGGGGCTGGAAGATAGAGATCATGGACTCCAACGAGACGGAACTCGGGGGCCTTAAGGAGATCATCTTTTCAGTCAACGGCAAGAACGTCTACGAAAACCTGCGTTACGAGTCCGGAGTCCACCGCGTGCAGCGCGTGCCCGCGACCGAAGCCTCAGGCCGCATCCACACCTCGACCGTCACGGTCGCCGTGCTTCCAGAGGCGGAAGAAACCGAGATAGATATCCGCACGGAAGACCTCCGCATCGACGTCATGCGGGCAGGCGGCCCCGGCGGCCAGTGCGTCAACACCACGGACTCGGCTGTCCGGATCACGCATCTGCCCACCGGCGTCGTGGTCCAATGCCAGGACGAGAAAAGCCAAATCAAAAACAAAGCCAAAGCCATGCGCGTCCTGCGCGCCCGTCTCTTCGAGGCCGAGGACGCGAAAAACCGTGCCGAGCGCGCCGAGGCCCGCAAGAGCCAGGTCGGTACCGGCGACCGTTCCGAACGCATCAGAACATACAACTTTCCGCAGAACCGCCTCACCGACCACCGCATCAACCTGACCTTGTACAAGCTGGATCTCATCATGCAGGGCGATGTCGCCGAACTCTTCGAGGCGCTGAAAATGACGGCGCGCGAGGAGTTGCTCAAGGCGACCGCGTCGTGACCGCGGGGGAAGCGCTCGTCGAGGGGGCCGCGCTGCTCCGCTCCGCGGGCGCCGATTCCCCCTCGCTCGACGCTTCCTTGCTGCTCGGCGAAACGCTCGGCATGGACCGCGCCCGCCTCCTTTCACGCAGGGACGCCCCCCTCTCCCCCGCGGACGAAATACGCTACCGGACCTTCCTTTCACGCCGCGCCGAAGGAGAATGCGTCGCCTACATCGTCGGCCGCAAGGAATTCCGCGGACTGGATTTCCTCGTCGGTCCCGACGTGCTCGTCCCCAGGCCGGATACCGAAATCCTCGTGGAGGCCGCTCTGGAGGCCATTGACCGCACCGCCGCCGCTCGGCCGGCATCAAGTCCGCCTATACGGGTTCTTGACGTCTGCACGGGTTCGGGCTGCGTCGCCGTAGCGCTAAAAGCCGAGCGTCCCGCGGTCACGGTGGCCGCCTGCGACATCTCGCCCCCCGCTCTCGCCATTGCTCTTGAGAACGCCGGACGGTTGCTCCCGGGGGGCGCGGTAAGCTTCTTCCTGAGCGATCTGCTGCAATCCGTTCCCGGGGCCTGGGATCTCATCGTCTCGAACCCGCCCTACGTCCCGAGCGCGGTCATCGGCACTCTCGCCGCCGAGGTGCGCCGGGAGCCGGCGCTCGCCCTGGACGGCGGGGCGGACGGCCTGGACCTCATTCGCCGCCTCGTGCGCGAAGGGTCCGCCCGCCTCGACGCGGGTGGCCGACTTTTGCTCGAATCGGGACCGGAACAGACGGCGCTCGTCGCGGATCTGCTGCGCGCGGAAGGCTTTTCCGGCATCGCGACGCGCCGCGACCTGGCCGGGCGCGAACGGGTCGCCGGAGGATCCAAAACCCCATGAACGAAATCATCGCCGCCTTTTCCAAAAAGACCACCGGCTACCCCGAGGCGGAGCGCGAACGCATCGTCATGGCGTCGATCTGGGCCCACGAATTGCACGATACCCAGCTGCGGGCTTCCGGCGAACCTTACATCGTCCACCCCATCGGCGTCGCGGAAATACTGATCGAACTGAAACTGGACGCCGACAGCATCATCGCCGCCTTGCTCCACGACGCGCTGGAGGACACGACCGCGACGCGTTCCGCCATCGCGGAGCGTTTCGGAGAGGACGTGGCGCTCATGGTGGACGGCGTCACCAAGATCGCGGGACTCAACGGCGAAAACAAGAGCCAGCAGGAGGCGGAAAGCATCCGGAAGATGCTCTTCGCGATGGTCAAGGACGTAAGGGTGATCCTGATCAAGCTCGCCGACAAACTGTACAACATGCGCACGCTCGCCTTCCTGCCAGGCGAGCGGCAGAAATCCAACGCCCAGGAATGCCTGGATATCTACGCCCCGCTGGCCGACAGGCTCGGCATTTCCTGGATCAAGGATGAATTGGAGGACTTGGCCCTCAAACACCTGAACAGGGACGTCTACGACCAGATAAAGCGCATCGTCGCACTCAAGAAAGGGGAACGGGCGGACTTCCTCTCCAAGGTCCAGGAAGGCATCCACCGCGAGGCGGACGCTGCGGGCATCAGGATCGAGGTATCCGCCCGCGCCAAGCATTTCTATTCGATCTACCAAAAGATGCGCAAACGGAACAAGGGCCCGGACGATCTCTTCGACCTTCTGGGACTCCGGATCCTGTGCGACGCCGAGGACGACTGCTATACCTTGCTCGGAACCGTCCATCGGCTTTGGAAGCCTATCGACGGCCGTTTCAAGGATTATATCGCCATGCCCAAAGCGAACGGCTACCGGAGCCTGCACACCACCGTCATGGCCTACGACGGTAAGCTGATAGAAATCCAGATCCGCACCCGCGAAATGCACAGGATCGCCGAATACGGCGTCGCGAGCCACTGGTTGTACAAGAAGGGCAGCACGAACGAAATAGTTCGGGTGCACGATCTTTCCATCGTCAACCGCCTGAAGGCCTGGAACGGCCTGGAAGCGGACGGGGATAGGCCGGTGTCCTCAGGCGCCTTCCTGGAGGACATAAAACGGGAGCTGCTCAAGGATTCCATCTATGTCTTCACGCCAAAGGGCAATGTCATAGAACTGCCTTCGGGATCCACTCCCATCGATTTCGCCTACCATATCCACTCGGCCATCGGCGATCATTGCGTCGGGGCCAAGGCAGACGGCTCGATCGTTCCCCTGACCTCCGAGCTCAAGAACACCCAGGTAGTCGAGATACTCACCGCCCAATCCGCGCGCCCCCATCTTAACTGGCTGCGCGCCGCGCGGACCGCGAAGGCGCGGACCAAGATCCGCCAGTGGCTTCAGCTCAATGACGACAGCCTCATCATCGAACGCGAGATAATCGCCAAGAAGAAGCATCCGCCGGTACCCGTCCCCCCCGCTCCGGCGCACGGTGCGGAGCCCATCCAGACCGTCATCCGCGGTCAGACTCTTCCCGGCGCCACCCTGCACGTCCGCGTGGAAGACGAAAAGAACATGATGATCCGCTTCGCCCATTGCTGCAGTCCGGTGACCGGCGATCCGATCATCGGATACGTATCGCGGGGGCGCGGCATCATCGTACATAGGCGCAACTGCCGCAACGTCGCGGGCATTCCCGATTTCGAGCAGAGGAAGATAGAGGTCGAATGGGAAACCGCCTCATCGCGGCTGGTGAAGCGGTTCCGGGTGGAAGCGCGCAGGGCCTCCGACCTCTTTTCGGAAATTGAGGGAGCGGTCAGGAAGCACCAAGGCCACCTGATCGAAGGCCGCCTGGAAGAGACGGCCTCCAACCGGCTGACCGGTTTCTTCACCATGGAACTGGAAGAGAAGGACGACCTCAAAAAGGTCCTGAAGAACCTCAGGGGAATACCTTCGGTCATAGCGATACAGACGATACCGTGACGGTAAAAGAAGGAAGCAAATAACCAGCAGGAAGAGAAAACCTTGCGGTCACCGAGCTCCTGACTTCCGGTTACCTGCTGCTTCCTAACCGCTCCCTCAGTGTTCCCTGACGTCCACCACCCGCTCCACCAGGGGCGTCACCGCTTCCAGCAGGGTCTGGCGGAGGACGCCCTCCACCTTGATGGTGCAATAGGAATTGGTCGGATCGTCGCCGTCGAAGGTCGCAAGCGATACTATGTTACCGCCCGCCTTGGCGATGGCGGTCGCGACTGCGGCCAGCTCTCCCTTCTTTTCGGGCAGAAGCACGGTCAAGCGTATACCCGCATGGCGCGCGCCGAAGAGCTCGATGAAAAGCTTGAAAAGGTCCGATTCAGTGATGATACCGACCAGCACGTCCCCGCGCATCACCGGCAGGCCGGAGATGTTCTTGTCAGCCATGAGGCGGGCGGCTTCTTCGATCGGAAGGTCCTCCGTAGCGGTAAGGACCGTCCTGGTCATCACCTTCTCGATCTTCAGCTTGGAGATCAGGTAGTTCAGCTCGTACATATCCAGTGCCGTGGCCGCGGAAGGGGTAGCATGGATGAGGTCGGAGGACGTCACGATACCGACGAGCTTGCCGGCCTTATCCAGGACCGGGAGCCGATGGAACTTCTCCCTCCGCATTATCGACTGGGCTTCGGGTACCGAAACGTCCGGATGGATGCTCACGGGGTTCTTTGTCATGCAACGGCCGACGGTCATGGCTAGCCTCCTAAATACGCTTTCTTGACGCCCTCGTCTTTCGCGAGATCCTTTGCGGGACCCTGCATGGTGATCGAACCGGTCTCCAGGATATACGCGCGGTCCGCGATTCCCAGTGCCTTGTAGGCGTTCTGCTCCACCAGAAGTATAGTGGTTCCCGCTTCATTGATCTCTTTGATGATCGAAAAAATCTCGTCCACGAGCACAGGAGCCAAGCCCATGGACGGTTCGTCCAGAAGCAGGAGCTGCGGACTCGACATCAGGGCGCGGCCGATCGCGAGCATCTGCTGCTCACCGCCGGACAGAGTGCCGGCGACTTGTTTCCTGCGTTCCTTCAGGCGGGGAAAGCGAAGGAACACCCTTTCGTAGCCGGCCGCGATTTCCCCTGCATCCTTGCGGGTATAAGCGCCCATCTCCAGATTTTCCATGACCGTCAGGTTCGCGAAAATACGGCGGCCTTCGGGGACCTGAATCAGGCCGCGCTTGACGATCTCGTGGGCGCTCACTCGGCCGATATCCTCGCCCTCGAACAAGATGGAACCCGAGCTCTTGTCGACGATGTTGGAGATCGCATGCAGGGTGGTCGTCTTGCCCGAGCCGTTCGCTCCGATCAGGGTGATGATCTCGCCTTTGGAAACGTTGAAAGCGATCGAATGGAGGGCGTGGATGGTCCCGTAATGGACCGACAGATTCTCAACCTTAAGCATCGAAAACGGCCTCCTCGCCCAGATATGCCTTGATGACGGCCGGGTCCCTCTTAATATCCGAAGGCAGGCCCTCGGCGATTATCTTTCCGTAGTCGAGGACGACCAGGCGTTCGCAGATCCCCATCACGAGGTTCATATCGTGCTCGATCAGGAGGATGGTGAGCGAAAAGCGTTCCCGGATGAAGGAGATGAGGGCCATGAGGGCATTGGTTTCCTGCGGATTCATGCCCGCCGCCGGCTCGTCCAGCAACAGGAGCTGCGGATCGCCGGCGAGCGCGCGCACTATTTCCAGCTTGCGCTGCTCGCCGTAGGGGAGATTCGCCGAAAGTTCTGCCTTCTTCTCGGCGATCTTGAAGAGGGAAAGGAGCTCCATGGACTTCTCTTCGATACGTCGTTCTTCCTCGTAGTAGCGCTTGGTCCGGAGCACGGCGCCCGCGGCCGTATAGCGCACCCGGTTATGCATCGCGATCCGGACGTTGTCCAGGACGGACAGTTCCTTGAACAGCCTGATGTTCTGAAAAGTGCGCGCGATGCCCGCCTTGGCGATCGTATGGGATTCCATGCCCTCGATCCTGTGTTCGGCGCCTTTGCCGTCGGTGTACGAGATCGATCCGCTTGTCGGCTGGTATATGCCCGAAAGCATGTTGAAGACCGTTGTTTTCCCTGCCCCGTTCGGGCCGATGAGGCCGACGAGTTCGCCGGACCTGAGTTCGCACGAAAAATCGCTGACGGCCTTCAGACCGCCGAATACGATGTTGATCTCCTTCGCCCGCAGAATCGAGTCGCTCATTTACGGACCTCCTTGGGCTTGCGGATTCGGTCGAACAAGGCCACGAAGGAGAACTCCGCCCGTCCGAGCAGGCCCTTCGGCCTGAAAAGCATGATGAGGATCAGGATTAGCGGGTAGATGACCAGGCGATAATCTTTGAGGAAACGGAGCAGTTCCTGCAGGTAGGTCAGGACGTAGCTGGCGATGATCGTGCCGGTTATGGATCCCATACCGCCGAGCACCACGATGATGAGGAAATCGACGCTCTTAAGGAAGGTGAACATCGTGGGGTTCAGATATCCGAAGAAGAATGCGTACAGGCCGCCCGCGATGCCGGCAATGAAGGCCGAAATCGTAAAAGCCATCATCTTGTACCGGAAAACGGGGATACCGTTCGAGGAAGCCGCGATCGGATCCTCCCGTATGGAGATGATCGCCCTGCCGTACGAGGAGTTCAGGAAATTGGTCAAGGCGGCCAGCACCAGGACCAGCGTACCCGTCACGATCGCGAACGAGACAGTCGGTTGCGCCAGAATATCCTTGGTGAAGTTGGGGACGCCCTTCAGGCCGGCCGCCCCTCCGGTTATGCCCTTGAGGTTGGTCATGACCACACGGATGATTTCCCCGAAACCGAGGGTCACGATCGCCAGGTAATCCCCTGAAAGCTTCAAGGTCGGGAATCCGATGATGAAACCGAACATCGCCGAAACGAAACCGGCTGAGATGATGGCCGCCGGCATGGGAACGCCCGCTTTCATGGTGAAGACGGCCGCGGTATACGCGCCGATGGCCATGAAGCCAGCATGCCCCAGGGCGAGCTGACCGCAGATGCCTGAAATCAGGTTGAGGCTCATCGCGATGATCGCATTGATGCCCGCAAGGGTAAGAATTTGAGCGGTGTACTCGTCTATGATCTCCGCTTTGATCAGAAAGGTCGGAAGGATGACCGCGACCACTCCGAAAGCGAGCAGGATGGCGGCGTTTCGATATTTACGGTTCATGGCTACACCTTCTCCCGCACGTTCTTGCCCATGATTCCCGTGGGCTTGGCCAGCAGGATGACGATGAGGATGCCGAAGGCGATCGCGTCCGCGAGCTGGGACGATATGAAGCCCTTCGTCATAGTCTCCGCTATACCGAGTATGTAGCCTCCGATCATGGCGCCGGGGATGGAACCGATTCCGCCGAGAACGGCCGCGATGAACGCCTTCAAGCCCGGCATGATGCCCATGTAAGGCTCTACCTGCGGATAGGCCGTGGCGAAGAGTATGCCCGCGGCTGCCGCCAGGACGGAACCTATGCCGAAGGTGAAGGAAATTATCAGATCGGTCGGGATGCCCATCAGGCTGGCCGCCTTGCGGTCAAAGGAAACGGCCCGCATGGCCTTTCCGGTACGCGTGTACATGACGATGTAATTGAGGGCGAGCATCAAAACGATGGATACGATGACGACGATGAGCTGCACGTTGCTGACGCTTATGTCGAATATTTTCAGGTTGACGGTTTTTATGGTAGGGAATTGCCTAGGATTAGGGCCGACGAAGGGCAGGACCCGGAATCCGTTCTCCAGGATCAGCGAGACGCCTATCGCGGTGATCAACGCGTTGATCCGCGGGGCATTGCGAAGGGGTTTGTAGGCGAGACGTTCTATGACTATGCCGAACGTCGCGCTGAGCACCATCGAAAAAACGAAGGCCGCAACGAACGAAACCGGCGAGAGCCCGAAACGCACGAGCACGAAGTAGGCGCCGAAGGCACCGACCATCAGGATGTCGCCATGCGCGAAGTTGATCAGCCTCACGATGCCGTACACCATGGTGTAACCCAGGGCGATCAACGCGTAGATGCTCCCGAGGGCTACGCCGTTGACGATCTGCTGTAGTATCTCGTTTCCGATCGACACGTGTACGCTCCGAAAAAAACAAGGCCGACAAGAACGCGCGACGAGCGAGTTCCAGTCGGCCCGATCCCGACTCCTACGTTCGCGGCCCGGCCGCGTCCTTCGGAATCGTCATCGATTGTTAGGGATTGACCGTTCCGGCGTACTTGGTCGTCAGTTTGCCGTCGGCGGCTTTCACGACTTCAAGCATGACAGCGGACTTGACCGGGTTGCGCTTGGCGTCGAACTTGATGCGTCCGGTGACGAGCTGCATATCCAGGGTAGCCATGGCATCGCGGATCTTTTGGCTATCTTTGGCGGTTCCGGCCTTTTTGATCGACTCGGCGACGAGGTACGCGGTGTCATAACCGAGCGCCGCAAGGGCGTTCGGGTCGTTGCCGTACTTGGCTTTGAAGGAAGCGACGAACTTCTTGACCGCCGGATCATCGGAATCGGGAGAGTAATGATTGGAATAGAAACCGTTGAGGGCTTCATCACCGGCATTGTTGGTGATCTCGTCCCAACCGTCGGCGCCGAGGAGCGGGAGGGTCATGCCCTGCGCACGGACCTGCTTGGCGATGAGGGAAACGGTGTTGTAATAGTCGGGGAGCAGGAGCACATCAGGATTCGCCGACTTGATCTTGGTGAGCTGGGCGTTGAAGTCCTTGTCTCCGGAGTTATAGGACTCGGAAACGATCATTTTTCCGCCGAGGGTCTCGAACATCTTCTTGAAGTTCTCGGTCAGGCCGACCGAGTAATCGTTGGAGATGTCGTACAGTACGGCGGCAGTCTTGCCCTTGAGGGTCTCGAAAGCGAACTTCGCGACGACCTGGCCCTGGAAAGAGTCATTGTAGCAGGCGCGGAAAATGAAATCGCCCGCGTCGGTGACGGTGTCGTTGGTGGAGGAGGTGGAAATCTGTACCACCTTCTTGGCCTGGGAAAGGCTCGTGATCGCCAAGGAGCACTTGGAGGTCAGGGCGCCGATGATCACATTGACTTTGTCCTGTGAAGTGAGCTTCTTGAACGCGTTAGTGGTCTTCTCGGGATTCGCTTCGTCGTCTTCCGCGATCAGCTCCAGCTTCTGGCCGAGCACGCCGCCACCGGCGTTGATTTCCTCAAAAGCGAGGACGATCGCGTCCCTGGTCTGGATCCCGTAAGCCGCGACCGGACCGGATATCGGCAGGATCGTTCCGATCTTGATCGTTGCGGCTTCTTTCTTCTGGCACCCGGTCAAAGCAAGGACCGCGGCCAAAGAAGCCATGCCCAAAATCATTAAACTCTTCTTCATTTATTCCTCCTGATCACAGACCTGTAGCCTGTGACGAAAGCCATAATATGAAGGCTTTTTCTCTTTGTCTATAGATTTATGCATGAAGCCTGTATAATTATTTAATATCAGGTATAACGAAAGAAAAGCCGACCGGGAATTCCGGTCGGCTTTCATTCTCCTGAAGGCGCTTATACGGCTTTACCGTTCGCGACAGCGGCCTTGCACACTTTGCAAATCTTGGTTTTGACGCCGGCTATTTCCTTCTCATATAGGACTTTCACGTTCTCGCGCTTACAAACGGGGCACACCCCTCGTCCATGAGCGAAAAGCTCGCGGATTCCTTTTCCCCTGTGTGCTTTGGACATATCAGGTCTCCCCTATTTCGCTTCGGCTTTTTCGGCCTTGGGACTCGCCTTCTTCTTGGCGGCCGGTTTCTTTTCCGCTTCCGCCTTATTAGGGGCCGCGACTTTCTTCGCGGCCGGCTTGGCAGTCTTCTTCGACTCGTCCTTCGAAGCCTTCTTCTCGTCGGCGGCTTTCGGAAGTTCGAGCTTGTAGTCCACGAGCTCGAGGATCACCATATCAGCGGCGTCTCCCGCACGGGCACCGAGCTTGACGATACGGGTATAACCGCCGGGCCGGTCCTTCATGCGAAGCGCGATATCGTTGAAGAGCTTCGCGAGTATACCTTCGTCAAACAATCGCCTGGATACCAAGCGGCGGTTATGGACGGAATCCACCTTGGCCCTCGTGATGATCTTTTCGGCGCTGCGGCGGATTTCCAGGGCCTTCGGCTTGGTCGTCGTGATCCGCTCATATTTGAAGAGCGAGGTAACCATGCTGCGATGAAGGGCCTTTCGGTGCGCCGCGGAACGGTCAAGTCGGTTAAAGCCGATCTTATGCTTCATCTTCGTCTTCCTTTTCCGGCGGTAATTTGACTGCGTTCTTCAGGACGCTATAGTCGTTCATGCCGAGACCCAGGTTCCACTCCTTGAGCTTCTCCTTGATCTCCTGCAAGGACTTCTTTCCGAAGTTCCTCGTTTTTGCTATGTCGTCCTCGGTCTTGCGGGTCAATTCCCCGATGGTCTTGATATTCGCGTTCTTGAGGCAGTTCGAGGAACGGACGGATAGCTCTAGCTCCTCGACGGGAGTGTTGAGTATCTGCCTGATCCGCTCGTCGTCCTCGTCCAGATCTTCGTCTATGCCGACGTCGCTCTCATCGAAATTGATGAAGACCGAAAAGTGGTCCTTCGCGATCTTCGCCGCTTCGGCGAGGGCGTCTTCAGGCTTCAGCGTGCCGTCCGTCCAGATTTCCAGGACGAGTTTGTCATAATCGCTCCGCTGACCGACGCGGGTCGGTTCCACGGCGTACTTCACTTTCTTTACCGGCGAGAAAATCGCGTCCATCGGTATGGTCCCGATGATCTCGATGTATTTCTCGTTGACCTCGGAGGGAACGTAACCCCTTCCGAGATCCACCTGGACTTCGAACTCGATCCGCGCTTCGGCCATGAGCGTCATGATAGGCTGTCCGCCGCTCATGACTTCCACCTGACCCGAGCGCGCGAAATCATCGCTCGAAATCGAGCACTGTCCTTTCCATTCGTACAGGACTACTTCCTGCTCGACGTCCTCGGGCAACTTCAAGCGTATCTGCTTGAGGTTGTTGATTACTTCGAGCGTATCCTCGACGATGTTCGGTATGGTCTCGAACTCGCTCGATACGATGTGCGGCACGCCGTCGGCATCGTACGAGGTGATCTTGACCGCCGTGATCGCGTACCCCTGGATCGAAGAAAGGAGCACCCTTCGCAACGTATTGCCCACCGTCGTGCCGAAACCCGGCTCGAAGGGGGCAGCGATGAACCTCCCGTAATTCGGGTTGAGCTCGCCGTGCTCAAAGGTAATGCCTTTTGGACGCTTGAATCCTTTAAGCAGGTTCTTACGGGCCATTGGTACTCCTTATTTCGAATAGAGCTCGACGACCATCTGTTCCTTGATGTCCGCGAGGTCCGTGACGTCGCTGCGTCGCGGGTTCGCGAGGAAGGTGCCTTTCATGGCGTCGGGATCGAGCTGAAGCCAAGGCATGACGCCCGCCTTTCCGAATTCCTTGAGGGCTTCCTTTATCAGGACGAAACCCTTGCTGGAGTCTTTGATCTCGATAACGTCGTTCGGTTTCACGAGGAAGGACGGTACGTTGACGACCTGTCCGTTCACCGTCACGTGGCCGTGAAGGACGAACTGACGCGCCTGGCTCCGCGAGGTGGAGAAGCGAAGGCGGTACGCGACGTTGTCGAGGCGACGCTCGAGCAGCACGAAGAGGTTCTCGCCGGTTATTCCCGGCATCCTGAGGGCGCGCTCGAAGAAAAGCACGAACTGCTTCTCCTGCATGCCGTAGATCCTCTTGAGCTTCTGCTTCTCGCGAAGCTGATGGCCGTAATCCGAACGTTTCCCGAGGCGAGCCTTGGGATCCTTGCCCGGAGTGGGGCGCTTCTTGTTGATCGGGCATTTGTCGCTTCGGCAACGATCGCCCTTAAGGAAAAGCTTTTTCTGTTCGGTTCGGCAGAGCCTGCAAACCGGTCCTGTATATCTTGCCATATCTCAGTATCCCCCTGGTCGATCGGTGCGATGCGTCAAATGCGTCGCGTCTTGCGAGGCCGGCACCCGTTATGCGGTATGGGAGTCACGTCGCTGATGGACTTGACCTTGATCCCCAAAGCCCCAAGCTGGCGTATCGCGGACTCGCGACCGATCCCCGGACCCTTTACGTACACATGGACCTCGCGAAGCCCGTATTGCAGGGCTTTCTGGGCAGCTGTGTCCGTTACCGTCTGAGCCGCGAACGGCGTGGATTTCTTCGCGCCGCGGAAACCGAGTCCGCCGGAGCTCGCCCATGACAAGGCGTTGCCCATCAGATCGGTAATCGTGACGATAGTGTTATTGAACGTCGCCTGAATATAGACGTTCCCCTCATATACGGATTTCTTCTCTTTCCGCTTCTTCGTTACAGCCACGGCTTACTTACCTCCGCCTACTTCTTCTTTCCGGCAACCGTCTTCTTCTTGCCCTTCCTGGTGCGCGCGTTCGTACGCGTACGCTGACCACGAACGGGGAGACCCTTTCGGTGCCGAAGGCCGCGGTAACAGCCGATGTCCATCAACCGTTTGATATTGAGCGCTATTTCGGTGCGAAGACGACCTTCCACCTTGTATTCGTTCTCTATCAGCTGCCTGAGCTCGTTGAGTTCTTCGTGCGAAAGGTCATTGATCATCCGATACGGATCTATCTTTGACTTCGCGCAGATCTCATCGGCGCTCGAGCGACCGATACCGTAAACATAGGTCAAAGCGATATTGACGTGCTTGTTGGGGAGGTCGACTCCCGCTATACGTGCCATCGGGTCTTACCTCCTCATCCCTGCCGCTGCTTATGCTTCGGGTTCTCGCAAATGATGCGAACAATGCCTTTCCGCTTGATTACCTTGCATTTATCGCAAATGGGTTTCACGCTGGTTCGGACTTTCATCCTACTATCCCCCCTTGATGTTTCCTTAGCTGTCCGGATTCCGACTCGTACTTTGGGGGTGGTCGGCTACCCGTCCGGCTATTAAAACGAATTTCGTTCATTTCGCCTAGGCGTCGCCGGGCAAAGCAGGCGACGCCGAAGGCGTACTACAGGTTCCTTGCCCGTATCTTTCCCTTTTTCACCAGACCGTCATGATGGTGCATCTTCAGGAGCGCTTCAACCTGGCTCATCGTATCCAGATCGACGCCTACCAGGATCAACAGCGAAGTGCCGCCCATCAGGTAGGATATGGAAGACGGAAAGTTGAAGAGAGTCTGGATGATGGTCGGGAGTATCGCGATGACCGCGAGGTACAGCGAACCGGGCAGAATGATCCGGTTCAGGATCCCCATCATGTACTCTTCGATCTTTTCGGTCCTGATTCCCGGGATGGATCCTCCGTTCTCCCTGATATTCTTCGCGATTTCCACAGGGTTCAGGGAAACCTGAGTGTAGAAGTACGCGAAAAAGATGATCAGGATCGTATACAGGATGTTGTACGCGATACCGTGAGGGCTAAGCCAACGCGAGAAGTCAGCCAGCCACTTCACGTTCGACCCTATGCCCGACGCTATCTGAAGCGGGAAGGTAAGGAGGGAAGAGGCGAAGATGACGGGGATGACGCCCGACGGGTTGATCTTGAAGGGAATGTAGGTGTTCTGGCCGCCGTACATTTTCCTTCCGACCACGCGCTTGGCGTAATGGACGGGAATCTTGCGCTGTCCCTGCTGTTCGAAGACGACCAAGGCGACCACGGCCGCGAACATCGCAAACACGACGATCACGAACACGGGATTCAATTCCTTGTTTTGGACTTTCTGTACCAATTGCCAGAGCGCCGTCGGCAAACGCGCGACGATACCGGCGAAAATGAGCAAGGAAATGCCGTTTCCTATTCCGCGCTTCGTGATCTGCTCGCCCATCCACATAAGGAACATGGAGCCGGTGGTGACGGTGAGCATGGCGATCAGGGTATAGGAGAGTTTTGACATCGTGACGGCGTTGGGAATCCTGTCCGCCCATACCGTAGCGGCATAGGACTGAATAAGGCAGACCGCGATGGTACCTATTCTCTGGTAGCTCTGGATCTTCTTCTTTCCGCCGTCCTCTTCAGAGATCTTCTTCAAGGTAGGGAAGATGATCAGGAAGAGCTGCATGATGATAGACATCGAAATGTAGGGCATGATGCCGAGCATGAAAATCGAAAAATTGGAGAAGGCGCCGCCGGCAAAAAAGTCGAGATAATCCACGATGGCATTGCCGGAATTCTGCTGAGCCAGAAAGTACGCCTTCAACGCGTTGATATTGATGCCCGGGATCGGAAGCACGGCGCCAAGACGGAAAATAATGAGCATCGTCAACGTGAATAGCACACGCTCACGAAGTTCCTTGACCCTGAAAATGCCGACCAATGAATTGCTTGCCATCTGACGTTCCCCGCCTCGCTGACTCACGCGTCGGCGCCGACGACCACCGAGCCGCCTGCCTTCTCGATCTTCTCTTTGGCCGAAGCGGAAATCTTATCGACCTTAAAGCTGAGTTTTTTGGTGAATTCCCCGTCCGCGAGGATTTTTACGGGTACGGAGCCCTTGATGAGTCCCTTCAAGATGAGGGTAGCGTCATCCACGGTCTCTCCATCGGAATACTTTTTCCCGATCTCCCCGAGATTGACTACCTGGAAAGTCTGCTTGAAGGGATAATTGGAGAAACCGCGGTGAGCCAGGCGACGATAGAGCGGCATCTGGCCGCCCTCGAAGCCGACATAGGTCTTTCCGCCGGAACGGGCTTGCTGGCCGTTGTTGCCGTGTCCGGACGTCGTTCCGCGACCGGAACCCTGTCCGCGACCGACGATCCGCTTCTTCTTATTCGCGCCGGCTGGCGCGTGAAGGTCAAAATCGGACATTTATTCGATCTCCTCAACGCTTACGAGGTGCGCGACCGTCCGGACCATACCGAGAACGGCCGGACTGGCTTCCTGTTCGGTACAGGAACTTATCTTTCGCAGTCCGAGCGACCTGACGGTCGCCCTCTGCGCGGGCAGTGTCCCGATTACGCTCCGCACGAGGCGGATCCTGATTCTTTTTGCCATCGACCTTAACCCCACAAATCCTTCAGGGTCTTGCCCCGGTTCTTCGCGACCGCCTTAGCGTCCATCATTCCGGCGATGCACTCGAAAGTGGCCTTGATCACGTTGATCTGATTGCTCGCTCCGAGCGACTTGCTGAGTATATCCGTGACGCCGCCAGCTTCCATGATGGCGCGGACGGGTCCGCCGGCGATGATGCCGGTACCGGAGCAGGCGGGCTTCAGAAGAACGCAGGAACTCTTGTATTCCGCCTGGATCTCATGGGGAATCGTCCCGTTCTTCACGGGCAGCTTGACCATGTTCCTCTTGGCTTTATCGATGCTCTTGCGGATGGCCTCGGCGACGTCGTTCGCCTTTCCGAAACCGTATCCGACATTGCCCTTCCGGTCCCCGACGACGGTCAGGGCCGAGAAGGAGAAACGGCGTCCGCCCTTCACGACTTTGGCGGTCCTGTTGAGCTTCACGAGCTTTTCGACAAAATCGTTCTTGTGATCCCTGTCTCTATCTCTATCCCTGGAATGGTCCATTACGCCCCCTAGAACTGGATCCCGGCTTTCCGGGCTCCGTCGGCGATCGCTTTCACGATGCCGTGGTACAGATAGCCGTTCCTATCGAACACCACGGTGGTGATGTTCTTCTCGAGGAGACGCTTACCCATGATCTCACCGAGCTTCGCCGCGCCCTCGACATCCTTCTTGATGTCCTTGAGGTCCTTCTCCAGCGTGGAGGCGGACACGAGCGTGCCGCCGACGGAATCGTCGATCACCTGGATGTACATCGAACGGTTGCTCTTAAAGACGCTCATTCGCGGCCTGCCGGAAGTTCCCGCGATCCGCTTCCGGATGTGGACCTTTCTCTTGAGCCTTTTCCGATCCTTCTCGACCAGTTTACGCATCATATCGTCGCTACCTTATTTAACGCCGGACTTACCGACTTTCCTTCTGATTACCTCGTCGTCATACCGTATGCCCTTGCCCTTGTAGGGTTCGGGCAGCCGGAGCTTCCTGACCTGGGAGGCGAATTCGCCGACCCGCTGCTTGTCGATGCCGCTGATCGTTATCTTACCGTTCGCATCGGCGACGGTCGTCAAATCCTTGGGCACCATGACGGTGATGTCGTTCGAATACCCGAGGTTCATCGTGAGCAGGTTGCCCTTGACCTCGGCCCTGAAACCGACGCCGTTGATGACCAAGGAACGGGTGAATCCCGCGGTGACGCCGACGACCATATTGTTCAGGAGGTTGCGGTACAGGCCGTGGTAGGCTTTCGTCTGCTTCTCTTCGTTCTTACGCCCGACGATTATCTCATCGCCTTCACGAGCCAGAGTAACGACAGAGTGATACTGCTGGGTCAGCTTGCCTTTCGGGCCTTCAACGGTAATTACTTCATTTTCGAAGCTTACCTTCACGCCTTGAGGAATCTTGACCGGAATCTTTCCGATACGCGACATACGCTCCCTCTTACCAAACGGTGCAGATGATTTCGCCGCCGATCTTCTTCTCGACAGCCTTCTTGCCGGTGGTGACGCCGATCGAAGTTGAAACGATCAGGGTACCGTACCCGTTGATAACGCGAGGCATGCCCTTGTATCCGCTGTACACGCGGCGTCCGGGTGTGGACACCTTGTCGATTCCATGGATCACCGGAACGCTCGCTTCATCGTACTTGAGGAAGATCCGGATGCTGTTGGAGCTATCCTGGTTGATCTTCTTGAAATTCTTGATAAACCCTTCCGTCTTCAAGATCTTCACGATCTCGAGCTTCAGCTTGGAAGTGGGGATATCGACCTTTTCGTGCCTGGCCATGCCGGCATTCCGGATCTTGGTCAGCATATCCGCGACGGGATCTGAAACGCTCATCGTTATCTCCTACCTTACCAACTGGATTTCGTGACGCCGGGAATCAAACCTTCGCTCGCAAGCTTGCGGAAGCAAAGGCGACACATCTCGTATTTCCCGAGATAACCTCGGGCGCGCCCGCAAATCCGGCAGCGGTTGACCTTTCGTGTGGAGTACTTGGGCGTCCTGAGCGCCTTGATAATCATCGCTTTTCTAGCCATTCGTTCCTCGCTTACTTCCTGAAAGGCATGCCGAATTTGGCCAAAAGGCCTTTCGCCTCGGCGTCCGTCTTCGCCGTCGTAACGATGGCGATATTGAGTCCGCAAACCCGCTCGATCTTGTCGAAGTCGATCTCGGGGAAGATTATCTGCTCGGTGATCCCGAGCGAATAATTTCCGTGACCGTCGAACGCGTTTTGATTGACGCCCCGGAAGTCTTTGACGCGAGGAAGCGCGATGTTGACCAGACGGTCGAGAAATTCGTACATCATCGTTCCACGTAGGGTAACGCGCGCACCGATTTCCTGACCCTGGCGAATCTTGAAATTCGCGATGCTCTTGCGAGCCTTCGTCTTGACGGCCTTTTGTCCCGTGATATGGGTCAGGTCATCTATCGCCGCATCCAGAAGCTTCTTGTTTTGAAGAGCCTCGCCTACGCCCATGCTGACGACGATCTTGTCGACCTTCGGCGTCTGCATCGTCGATTTATATCCGAACTCCTTGAACATCTCGGGAGCCACCTGCTCCTTGTAGATCTTCTTGAGCCGCGGTTCGTAGTTCTTCATTACAGCGCCTCTCCGCATTTCTTGCAAACTCTGACCTTCGCGTCGTTCTCCATCTTGAAGCCGATGCGCGTGGGTCCGCATTTCTTGCATACGATCATCACATTGGAAATGTGGATCGACGCTTCGATCTCGACGATGCCGCCGCGATCCTGCTGACTCTTACGCTTCATTGCTTTCTTGACGAGATTGGCGCCCTCGACGATGACACGGTCTTTTTCGCGGATGACCTTTACGATCTTCCCGCTTTTGCCCTTGTCCTTGCCAGCGATGAGCTGGACCGTGTCGTCTTTCTTCAGCTTGAACTTATGATCGATCATGCCGGCCATTCCTTACAACACCTCGGGAGCGAGGGACACTATTTTCATGTAGTCCTTCTCGCGAAGCTCTCGGGCCACGGGCCCGAAAATTCGCTTCCCTTTGGGATTCTTGTTCGCGTCGATGATAACGCAAGCGTTATCGTCGAATCTGATATACGTACCATCGGGACGGCGATATTCCTTGTGGGTCCGGACGATCACTGCTTTTTCGACGGTACCTTTCTTGATGGTCGAAGTGGGGATCGTGTCCTTCACCGCTACGACGATTATGTCTCCGATGCTCGCGTACTTGCGCTTCGATCCGCCCAGCACCTTGATGCACTGGACTATCTTGGCGCCCGAGTTATCGGCTACGTTCAAATAACTTTCTACCTGAATCATTTCCCGATATCCCCTGCCTTATTTGGCACGCTCGAGGACTTCCACGAGCCTCCAGCACTTCTCTTTGCTCAGAGGACGGGATTCGATGACGCGGACTTTGTCTCCGATCTTGGCATCGTTCTTCTCGTCATGGGCCTTGAGCTTCTTGGTACGAGTCACGTACTTCTTATACAGCGGATGAAGGGTCTTGGAATCGACGGCTACGACGATGGTTTTTTCCATCTTATCGCTCGTCACGATTCCAACGAACTCCTTCTTTCCGGGTTTGTCTTGAACCATCTTCTCTTCCACGGTTCGCTCCTTTACGCCTTCTGGACCAGGTCGTGCTGGCGGATCAGCGTATTAAGCCGCGCTATCTGCCGCCGCATGTTTCGCTTCTGGAGCGGATTTTCAACATGGCCGACGACCAACTGAAAGCGAAGCTCCATGAACTTCTTGTTGAGCTCTTCCCGCTTGGCAACGAGCTCCGGCTTCGACAGATTCTTGAAAGAATTCTTCATATCCGTTTCCTTACGCCTACAGCTCGAGCTCGGCCCGTACGGCGAACTTGGTCTTGATCGGCAGCTTGGAGCCGGCAAGCCTCATCGCTTCTTCCGCGAGGCTCCGTTCGACGCCGCCGATTTCGAAAAGCACCGTTCCCGGCTTCACGACGGCGACCCAGAATTCCGGCGCGCCTTTTCCCTTGCCCATGCGGGTTTCCGCTGGCTTCTTGGTGTAGGGCTTGTCCGGGAATATCCGTATCCAGAGCTTTCCGCCGCGCTTCACGTGGCGGTTAAGCGCGATACGGGCAGCTTCAAGCTGGCGATTGGTGATCCACATGCGATCAAGCGAAACGAGACCGTATTCGCCGAAAGCGACGGTGTTGCCGCGCGTGGCGTTTCCGGGCATGCTTCCGCGCTGCACCTTGCGGAATTTGACGCGTTTGGGACTCAGCATGACTTAACTCCTCGCCGGGGCGCGTTCTCTGCGCTTCCGGACCAAGACGCCCGCGTCTTCTTTCTGCTCTTTTCCATACTTCATTCCGTTATACACCCAGACCTTCACGCCTATCGAGCCGAACGTCGTATGAGCTTCCGAAAATCCGTATTCGATGTCGGCGCGAAGGGTATGGAGCGGAACCCGTCCGTCCTTGTGCTCCTCCGTCCTGGACATTTCGGCGCCGCCGAGACGGCCGGAAAGGCGGATCTTCACGCCCTGGGCATTGCCCTTCTTCATCGTATTGGAAATTGCCTGCTTCATCGCCTTGCGGAAGGATCCGCGGGCAAGGAGCTGACGGGCGATATTCTGGGAAATGAGCTGCGCATTATTATCGGCATTGCGCACTTCCTTGATTTTGATCTGGATCTTTTTGGTGACGTGCTTCTGGAGCTCGCCGCCGATCTTCTCGATATTCGCGCCTTTCACGCCGATGATCACGCCCGGACGAGCCGTGTGGATCACGAGAGTAATGCGCTGAGGATGCCGGACGATCTCAAGTTCGGCGATGTCTGCGCCCTTGGTTTCGGGAAGAGTAGCCACGAGTTTTCGAAGCTTCAGATCCTCATGAAGGGTATCGGCGTACTCCCTGGGATCAACGTACCAGTGAGAAGCCCAAGTCCGGTTGATTCCGAGGCGAAGCCCGATCGGATTTACTTTTTGTCCCACGTTATTCCCCCGCCTTGCCGATCTCGTCGATGACCACGGTGATGTGGACCATGCGCTTCAAGAGCATATCCGCCCTACCCCGCGCGCGGAACCATACCCTTTTCATTCTCGGGCCCTCATCGATCCGAATCTCCTTGACGAAGAGCATGTCTTCATCGAGTTTCTTGTTCCGATCGAGCGCGTTCGAAGCGGCGGACTTGACGGTCTTTCCGATCAAGCGGGCTCCCTTGTGGGGCATGTTCTCGAGGATCGACATGGCTTCCGGATACGCCTTCCTTCTCACGAGATCGGCTACTGGCCGAACTTTGGAAGGAGATGCGATAAGGAATTTGGCGACGGCCCTAAAGCCCTTGTTTTCTTCCATCATGCCACCTATCTCTTCGCGGCCTTCTTGTCGGATCCTGCGTGACCCCTGAAGATGCGGGTCGGCGAGAATTCGCCAAGTTTATGACCGACAAGGTTTTCCGTGACGTACACGGGAACCCAGGTCTTTCCGTTATAAACGGAGACGGTATTGCCGACCATTTCGGGAATGATCGTCGAGCAGCGGGAATACGTTTTGATCATTTTGCGATCGCCCGCTTTGCTCATCTCGATTACTTTCTTGTAAAGGCTCTTCTCAATGAAGGGCCCCTTCTTAACGGATCTGGACACCGTTGGCTCCTACCTACTTCCTACGAGTTACGATAAACCGAGAGGACGGCTTATGCTTGCTGCGAGTCTTGAAACCGCGCGTAGGCTGGCCCCAGGGACTGACGGGATTCTTGCCCTTGTTCCGTCCCTCTCCACCGCCATGCGGGTGATCGACCGGGTTCATGGCCATACCGCGAACCGTAGGCCGCTTTCCGAGCCAACGAGTCCGCCCGGCTTTTCCGAGCTGGACGTTCATATGGTCGCCGTTTCCGACTTCGCCGATCGTAGCGAAGCATTTCTTGAAGACCATGCGCATTTCACCGGAAGGCAACTTGATAGTTACGTAGTCTCCTTCCTTCGCCGCAACCAGGGCGCTCGCACCGGCCGAACGGGCAAGCTGCCCGCCGCGACCAAGGGTAAGCTCGATGTTGTGGATCGTGAAACCCAGCGGAATGGATTCGAGAGGAAGCGCGTTGCCTGCCTCGATCGCGGCATCAGGCCCGCTGAGGACCATGCGCCCGACAACGAGACCTTTCGGAGCGATAATATAGCGCTTCTCGCCGTCCACGTAATTGACGAGCGCGATATTGGCGCTGCGGTTGGGATCGTACTCGATAGTCGCGACCTTTCCCGGAATACCGATCTTGTCGCGCTTGAAGTCGATGTCGCGATAGCGCCGTTTGTGTCCGCCGCCCTTGTGCCACACGCTGATGCGGCCCCTCGAGTCGCGTCCGGCCTTCTCGGCTCGTCCGCTCGTCAGGGATTTTTCGGGCTTGTCGGTGGTGAGCTCGCTGTAGTCGAGGCTCGTCCGATGCCGTGTTCCCGGAGTCACCGGATTATACGTCTTTATACCCATAAGTTTCCCCTAGTATCCCGCGGCCTAGACGCTTTCGAAGAGGGCGATCTTCTCGTCTTTCTGCAGACGAACGATTGCCTTCTTCCAGCTCGAGGAATATCCGGATTTACCCCGGACCCGCTTCGGCTTACCGCCGACCACCATCACGGTGCAAGCGACCGGATGGACATTGAAGAGACGGCGTACCGCTTCCTTGATCTGGATCTTGGACGCGGAGGGGTCTACCTTGAATACGTATTTTCCCTCTTCGCGCAATGCGTTCGTCTTTTCGGTCAAAACCGGTTCTATCAAAATCTGCTCGTAGGTCATTCCGCGGCCTCCGCCTTGACAGCGTAGAAATCGCTGAGGTTCTTGGCGGCGGTCTCAAGCATTATCACGCGGCGTCCATAATAAAGATCATGGGCGCGAAGGCGATTATACGAGAGGAACGTTAGCCAGGGGATATTCCGTCCCGCGCGCTTCACGAGCGCGTCGTCGTCCTTGAGGACCACGACCGTGCGTTCGTCGGCGCCGAGATTCCTGAGGACCTTTATCAGGTCCTGGGTTTTTCCCGAAGCGATCGAAAAATCCTCGACCAGCTTGAGCCTGTCATCCTGGACCTTGAGACTCAGGATGCTCTTCATCGCAAGACGCTTCGCCTTCTTGGGCATAGCGTACGAAAAATCCCGCGGCTTCGGCCCGAATACGACACCTCCGCCCACCATGATGGGGGACTTCTTGTCGCCTCGGCGGGCACGACCGGTACCTTTCTGCTTATACGGCTTCGCATTGGAGCCGTGAACTTCACCGCGATCCTTGGTACACGCAGTTCCGAGTCGAAGATTCGCGAGCTCGTTGTTGACGGCGTACCAGATGACGTCCTCGTTGGCCGGAAGGCCGAACACGGTTTCGTCGAGCTCCATCTTCCGGAGCTCCTTGCCGTCTATGGAATAGACTGTACGATTCATCGCTTCCCTCGTTACTTCTTGACCGCGGCTCTCACGACAACCGTACCCTTGTTAGTTCCGGGAACGGCTCCGCGCACCATGATGGTCCGGTTTTCGACGTCGATCTTGACGACTTTCAAGTTGAGTACGGTGACCCGCTCCCGCCCCATCCGGCCCGGCATCTTGATGTTCTTGAAAGAACGTCCGGGGGAGGTGCACTGACCGGTGGAACCGGGCTCGCGATGGAATTTTGATCCATGGCTCGCGCGTCCGCCGCTGAAGCCCCAGCGCTTGATGACGCCCTGGAAGCCTTTTCCTTTCGAAACGCCGACCACGTCGACGAAACGGCAACCGTCGAGCAGGTCGACGCCGAGATTGTCGCCAACCGCGCATTCCCGCTCGAAGTTCCTGAATTCCCTGAGGCGCTTCTTTGGCGCGATATTCTCGGGAAACTGACCGGAGTAGGGCTTCGTCACCCTGCTCTTCTTCATGTCGTCGACGCCGATCACGACGGCCGCATAGCCGTCCTTCTCGATCGTCCGCTGGGCTATGACCACGTTCGCGTCGACTTTGATAACGGTCACGGGGACCAGGTTACCTTCGGCGTCGAAAACTTGCGTCATGCCCACTTTCTTGGCAATCAGACCCAACATCAATTCACTCCATTATCAGGCACGATATCCCGAGGTCCTGGGACCGTCTGCCCGTCGACTCGCTACTGTTTGATCTCTACGTCAACGCCCGCAGGCAATTCCAGCTTCATCAAGGAATCCATCACTTCCGAAGACGGATCGATGATGTCGATCAGCCTCTTATGCGTGCGCATCTCGAACTGCTCCCGCGCTTTCTTGTTGACATGGGGAGAGCGAAGCACGGTAACCTTGTTGATGCGGGTCGGCAGCGGGATAGGACCGGACACCTTGGCGCCCGCCTTCTGAACCGTCTGAACGATAGCCTTCGCGCTCTGATCGATTAGCTCCACGTCGAAACCGCGCAGCCTCACGCGAATCCGTTCCTTAGCCATTATTCCTCCAAAAGAAGGCGGCCTCTTCCAAGAGTCCGCCTCCCGTCTATCAATCGTCGTCTACTCTATGATCTCGATAACCTGGCCGGAGGCGACGGTCCGTCCGCCTTCGCGGATGGCGAAGCGAAGCCCCTTCTCCATGGCGATCGGGTGGATCAGCTCTCCGATGATCTCCGAGTTGTCGCCGGGCATGACCATCTCTTTCCCTTCGGGAAGCTGGACGGTTCCGGTGATGTCGGTGGTCCGGAAATAGAACTGGGGCCGATAGCCGGAGAAGAACGGGCTGTGGCGACCGCCCTCTTCCTTGGACAGGCAGTAAATCTGTCCCTTGAATTTGAGGTGGGGGGTGATCGTTCCGGTCTTGGCGAGGACCTGACCGCGCTCGACGTCTTTCTTGTCCACGCCGCGGAGCAGGGCGCCGATGTTGTCGCCGGCCTGGCCTTCGTCGAGGAGCTTGTTGAACATTTCGATGCCGGTAACGACCGTCTTGCGGGTCGGCTTGATTCCGACGATTTCGATTTCCTCGTTGAGTTTCACGATACCGCGGTCGACCTTTCCGGTCACGACGGTACCGCGGCCGGAGATCGTGAACACGTCCTCGATCGGCATCAGGAAGGGCTTCGCGTCGTCACGGATGGGATCGGGGAAGTAGGAGTCCATCGCCTCCAGAAGCTCGTCGATGCACTTGGTGGCTTCCGGATTGTCCGGCTCGGTCATGGCCTTGAAGGCGGCGCCTTTGATGATCGGGATCTTGTCGCCGGGGAAACCGTTCTGCTCCAGAACGTCACGGATTTCCTGCTCGACGAGCTCGACGAGCTCAGGATCGTCGATGAGGTCGATCTTGTTCATGAAAACGATCATGTTGGGAACGCCGACCTGGCGGGCGAGGATGATATGTTCGCGGGTCTGGGGCATGACAGAGTCGGGAGCGGAGACCACGAGGATGGCGCCGTCCATCTGGGCCGCGCCGGTGATCATGTTCTTGATATAGTCGGCATGTCCCGGGCAGTCGATATGTGCGTAATGACGCCTCTCGGACTGATATTCAAGGTGGCGGGTATTGATGGTGATACCGCGGGCCTTCTCTTCGGGCGCGTTGTCGATATCGTCGTACTTCATGACCTTGTCGCCGTACTTCTTTCCGCAATGCATGGTGATCGCAGCGGAGAGAGTGGTCTTGCCGTGATCGACATGGCCGATAGTGCCGACATTCATGTGCATCTTTGTTCTATTGAACTTGTCCTTCGCCATCGTATCCTCCTCACGTAATGAGCGCTAATATAGAGTACAAGTCCGCCGAGTATAGCGGAACCCTTTGAACTGCGCAAGGCTTGCGCAACCCGGGACGCTTCGGGAGGACAGAGTTCTAATTGAGGTAAAAATGCGTGGATTGGGATGGAGCGAGACGCGCGGTATTCAAATCGCCGAAAAAGCCAAGCTTCTCGACAACGGACCGCGCGCGTCTTGTTCCACCTATCCCATCGCAGGTCAACCCCGTGAACACCTCTCTCGAAGCGTCGCGATGATCGGTTTGGATCATCAAGACAACATCGCCGACTACGGCTGCTTCCTGACGATCGAAGGAACTGACTTCCTCTGCACCTCCTGGGAACCGCCCGTAGCGGCGACGAACGGCAGCCTGGAAGCCGCCGCGTATTTCAAAGACCAAGCCGATTTTCATCGGCAGCCGGGCTGCATAGCCAGCCCGGAAGACACGGCGCCCGCCCATGGGCGGGTGCCGATCAGGACTCTACCAGCGGTAGTGGGCGAACGCCTTGTTGGCTTCGGCCATCTTGTGGGTATCTTCCTTCTTCTTGAAAGCGGTGCCCGTATTATTGAAGGCATCCATGAGTTCGGCGGAAAGACGGTCGGCCATCTCATGACCGGCGCGCGCGCGCGCCGCGTTGATGATCCAGCGCATTCCAAGAGCCTCGCGGCGGGTCTCCCGAATTTCGATCGGAACCTGATACGTGGCGCCGCCGACGCGGCGGGATTTCACTTCGACCATCGGCTTCACGTTGTCGAGGGCTTTGAGGAACACCTCGAGGGGTTCCTTTTCCGTCTTCTGGCGGATGGTGTCGAAGGCGTCATGGACGACGCGCATGGCTATCGATCGCTTCCCCTGCCACATCATTCTGTTCACGAACTTGGAGACGATCACGCTGTTATACTTCACGTCCGGAAGCAGACCGCGATCTACTGTCTTTTTCTTGCGTCCCATTGCGGTCTCCCTTAAGCCTTCGGCCGCTTGGCGCCGTATTTGGAACGGCTGCGACGGCGATCCTCGACACCCAAGGTATCTTTGGCGCCGCGGATAATGTGATAACGCACGCCCGGGAGGTCCTTGACGCGCCCTCCGCGAACGAGAACGACCGAGTGCTCCTGAAGGTTGTGGCCTACGCCGGGAATGTACGCCGTTACTTCGGTACCGTGCGAGAGGCGCACGCGGGCTACTTTGCGAAGAGCCGAGTTCGGCTTCTTCGGCGTCACCGTCATGACGCGCGTGCAAACTCCGCGTTTCTGCGGGCATGACTTCAGGGCCGGTGACTTCGTCTTGTCGGTGAGCTTCTTCCTACCGAACCGGACCAATTGATTGATCGTAGGCATGTACTATAATTCTCCCTTTGTCGACGCGTCGGTCAGCACCCGACGCATCAATGGAAACCGCCGGAACGCCGAAACCGAAGGCATCCCGACTGTCTTTTGAAACGGTGTCATACTATACCCACCGATCCGATTATGGTCAAGCCGCGCGCGAGCGAGCGGTTTGAACCCCAGGCGGAGCCGGAACCCTGCCGGGGCTCCTGCTCATTCTTCCCCGTCGTCCGAGTCGTAGTCCTCTTCGATGGGCTCGGCCACCTTCTCCAGTTTCCGCTTCTCCAGGATCTCATGCATGTAGACATCCAAGTCGGCGGTGTTCTCATCGAACAGCTTCACGTCGCGATACCGCTTCATGCCGGTTCCGGCAGGAATCGGGTGTCCGATGATGATGTTCTCCTTCAGGCCGTGGAGGGAGTCCGTAGCCCCGGCGATGGCCGCGTTCGTGAGAACCCTGGTCGTCTCCTGGAAGGAAGCGGCCGAAAGGAAGGAATCGATGTTGAGCGACGCCTTCGTGATGCCCTGGAACATCGGACGCGCGACGGCCGGCTGGCCGCCCTCGACGATGACGCGGGCATTCTCCTCGTGGAATCGGTACTTGTCCACCAGCTGTCCGTAGATGAATTTGGTGTCGCCGACGCTGACGATTTCAACCTTTCGCATCATCTGGCGTACGATTACGCCGATGTGCTTGTCGTTGATGGAAACGCCCTGGAGTCTGTACACCTGCTGGATTTCGTCCATCAGGTAACGCTGGAGGGCGTTCTCGCCAAGGATGTGCAAAACGTCGTGCGGATTGTTCGCGCCGACGCAGAGCAGCTCCCCCGCCTCGACGGTATCGCCGTCACGGACGAGCAGCCGTTTGGTCATCGGCACCAAATGCTTGAATTCCTTGCCGAAGGCATCGCGCACCAGGATCACGCGCTTGCCCTTCACGATGCCCTTGAACTGCACCGTTCCGCCGACCTGGGACAGGACCGCGGGGATCTTGGGCTTGCGCGCCTCGAAGAGTTCGCTGACGCGCGGAAGTCCGCCGGTGATGTCCATGGCCTTGGCGGATTCCTTGAGGGTCTTCGCGATGGTCCGGCCGGCCGTAATCTTCTCGCCTTCGTCGACGAGGAGGTAGGCGCCTCCCGGCAGGTAGTAGGAGGCCATTTCGTTTCCCGCCTCGTCGCCGATGATGATGCGCGGCTGCTTGGTTTCCAGCTGGAATTCGGTGATCCGCTTCTCGGTGTTCCCGGTTTCTTCGTCGATCTCTTCCTTGAGCGTCGTGCCGGGGATGATGTCCTCATAGCGGATGTAGCCGTTCGCCTCCGCGATAATCGGGTCGGCGAAGGGGTCGAAGGTAGCGATGGACTGTTCCTTCGCGATCACGTGGCCCTTCTTGACGGGGACCTCGGAACCGTTGCGGATTTCTATCTTCTGGTCCTGGCCGATCAGGTACATGAAGCCGTCCAGCACCATGGCGTACGCGATGTCGGTCGAAAGCACGTCGGCCTTCTTCCGGCGGATGAGCGGCTCGCCGCGGATGACGCGTTTTCCGTCTTCGACCAGAACCTCGTCGCCGGGCTCGAGCTTGAACTCCTTCATGACCTTGTTGACGATCGCGTGTCCCTTGCGGGTGAAGAGCCAGCGTCCGTCCGGCATTTCGACGTGCGATCCGAAAATATCCCTGATGTACACCGGGTACTTCAGGAAAGTACGGTTTTCCTCGCTGACTTTGGTGGCCGCGCCGCCGATATGGAAGGTACGCATGGTCAGTTGGGTTCCCGGCTGGCCGATGGATTGGGCGGCTATGATGCCGACGGCCTCGCCGATCTCGACGGTGCGGTTCGTGGCCAAGTTGCGGCCGTAGCACATGCGGCAGACGCCGTGCTTGGCCTCGCAGGTGAGAACGGTACGGATATTGACTTCCTCGATGCCCGCGTTCTCGATCGCATCGGCGATTTCCTCGGAGATCTCTTCGTTGACGTCGACGATGATCTCCCCGGTGATCGGATGCTTGACCCGTTCCAGCGTGAAACGGCCGATGATGCGGTCGCGGAGGGACTCGATGATATCCTCGCCGTCCTTGATCGCGGCGTGGGGGATACCGTTGATGGTTCCGCAGTCGTTCTCGTTGGTGACGACGTCCTGGGCGATGTCGACGAGGCGGCGGGTGAGGTAACCGGCGTCGGCCGTCTTGAGCGCCGTGTCCGCGAGACCCTTCCGGGCGCCGTTCGTGGAGATGAAGAACTCGATGACCGAGAGGCCTTCCTTGAAGTTGGACCTGATCGGAAGCTCGATAATGTCGCCCGACGGCTTGGCCATGAGACCGCGCATGCCGGCGAGCTGGCGGATCTGGTTGCGGCTTCCGCGCGCTCCGGAGTTGGCCATCATATAGACGGAGTTGAATCCGCCGCGATCGGCCTCAAGGGTCTTCATCATGATGTTGGTAAGGTCTTCGTTAGTCTTGGACCATACCTCGACTACGCGGTTGTAGCGCTCTTCCTGGGTGATGTGTCCCTGGCGGTACTGCTTCTGGATCGCCTCGACTTCCTTGTTGGCCTTGTCGATCATCTCCGTTTTTTCTTTCGGGACGACGATGTCGTCAACCGAGATGGTCGCGCCGAAAACGGTTGCGTACTTGTAGCCGGTGGCCTTGATCGAGTCCAGCATGCGGACGGTGATCCACGGGCCGCTGAACTTGAACACGTGTTCGATGAGGGCCTTCAGTTCCTTGTCGCCCATCTGGTAATTGAGGAAGGGCAGTTCGCTGGGCATCTCCTCGTTGAAGATGAGCCGTCCGGCGGTGGTTTCGAGCCAGCCGTCCTCGCCCACCACCGCTTCCGTCGCGATCTTGGACCAGATCGGCTTTTTGGCGACGCGGACCTTGATCAAGGCTTCCCATTCCAGGCTTTTCGCCTCCACGGCCATGAGTACCTCGTCCGCGGAGGAGTAATGCCGGCCTTCGCCCTTGGCGCCCTTCTTGATTTTGGTGAGGAAGTTGATGCCGAGGACCATATCCTGCGAGGGGAAGACGATGGTCTTGCCGTTCGCGGGGTTCAGGAGGTTCCGGGCGGAGAGCATAAGGGTCCAGCATTCCATCTGGGCTGCCTGGGTGAGGGGAACGTGGACGGCCATCTGATCGCCGTCGAAGTCGGCGTTGAAGGCGTGGCAGACCAGCGGATGAAGCTTGATGGCCTTGCCCTCGACCAGCACGGGCTCGAAGGCCTGGATGCCGAGACGGTGGAGGGTCGGCGCGCGGTTCAGGAGGATGGGGTGTTCCTTCACCACTTCGTCCAGGATCGCGAAGACCTCCGGCGTCTCCTGCTCCACGAGCAGTTTGGCCTTCTTGATGTTGTAGACCACGTCCTTGTCGACCAGCTTCTTCATGATGAAGGGTTTGAAAAGCTCCAGAGCCATCTTGGTCGGCAGTCCGCATTGCCAGAGCTTGAGGTCCGGACCGACGACGATGACCGAGCGGCCGGAATAATCGACGCGCTTGCCCAGGAGATTCTGGCGGAAGCGGCCCTGCTTGCCCTTCAGCATGTCGCTGATGGACTTCAAAGGCCGGTTGGAGGCGCCCTTCACTACGCGCTTCTTTTTGGAGTTGTCGAAAAGGGCGTCGACCGCTTCCTGCAGCATCCGCTTCTCGTTGCGGATGATGATGTCGGGTGCGTTCAGGGTCTGGAGCCGCTTAAGCCGGTTGTTACGGTTGATCACGCGGCGGTACAGGTCGTTCAGGTCGCTTGTCGCGAAGCGGCCGCCGTCCAGTTGGACCATCGGGCGGAGCTCGGGCGGGATGACGGGAATGGTCTCCAGGATCATCCATTCGGGCTTGTTTGTCGAACCGCGGAAATTCTCCACGATTTCGATGCGCTTGAGCAGACGCTTGTCGCTTTTGGCGCCCTTCTCGATCATCTTGGCGCGGAGGTCGATGGCCATCTGGTCGAGGTTGAGGTTCTCCAGCAGGGTGCGGATGGCTTCCGCGCCCATGCCTGCGGTGAAGGCGCCGCCGTAGCGCTCCTGCGCCTCGTAGAACTCTTCCTCTGTGAGAAGCTGCATCTTCTTGAGGTCGGTGTCTCCCGCCTCGATGACGATGTACTTCTCGTAGTACAGGATGGACCTGAGCGCCGCGACCGGCAGGTCAAGGAGGAGGCCCATCCGGCTGGGGACGGAGCGGTAGTACCAGATGTGCGAAACGGGGGCGGCGAGCTCGATGTGGCCCATTCGCTCCCGGCGGACCTTGAAATGGGTGACTTCGACCCCGCAGCGGTCGCAGATGACTCCCTTGTAGCGTATGGACTTGAATTTCCCGCAATAGCACTCCCATTCCTTGGTGGTGCCGAAGATGCGCTCGCAGAAGAGTCCGTCCTTCTCGGGGCGGAGGGTGCGGTAATTGATGGTTTCGGGTTTCTTGACCTCGCCGTAGGACCACGCCCTGATCATGGCGGGCGAGGCGAGTTTTATCATGATCGAATCGAAGTCTTGTATGTCGCGCATTCCTGTTCGCTCCCGGAAACCGCGAAAACCCGGTTGGTTTCCGCGGTTTCCTTGCGGATCCCTTTCAGGATCCGCGTTCTGTATGGTCGACATCAAGAAGCTGAAGCTTCTTGATGTCCTCTTTCAGAAATTCGACCCTTGTTTCGTGATGAGCTCATCGTCGCGCTCGGTCAGAGGAATCTGTTTTCCTTTCGCGTCGTAGATGGTCATGTCGAGAGCCAGGCCGCGGAGTTCCTGCACGAGAACGTTGAACGACTCGGGCACGCCCGCCGTCGTCGAGGGTTCGCCCTTGACGATGGCTTCGTAGATCTTGGAACGTCCGGTCATATCGTCGGACTTGATGGTGAGCAGTTCCTGGAGGGTATTCGCGGCTCCGTAGGCCTCGAGCGCCCAGACTTCCATTTCGCCGAGGCGCTGGCCGCCGAACTGGGCCTTTCCGCCGAGCGGCTGCTGCGTCACGAGCGAGTACGGCCCCGTGGAGCGGGCATGCATCTTGTCGTCGACCAGATGATGGAGTTTAAGGAAGTAGATGATCCCGCAGAAGACCGGATTGACGAAGAGCTCGCCGGTCCGTCCGTCGCGGAGCGGGGTCTTCGAGGAGGTGGGGAGATCCGCCTCCTTGAGCTTTTCTTCGATCTGATCCGTCGTCGGCGATTGGAATACCGGCGTCGAATACCATTCGTCCAGCTTGATTCCCGCCCAGCCGAGTTCGGTCTCCAAGAGCTGGCCGATGTTCATGCGCGAAGGAACGCCGAGCGGCGTGAGGCAGATGTCCAGGGCGGTGCCATCTTCCATGTACGGCATGTCCTCCACCGGCAGGATGCGCGCGACGACGCCCTTGTTGCCGTGGCGGCCGGCCATCTTGTCCCCCTCGCGGAGCTTGCGCTTGGTCGCGATGAGAACCTTGACCACTTCATCGACGCCCGGATTCAGGTCGTCGCCCTCGGTCCGCTTCAGGCGCTGGATGTCGATGATGGTGCCTTCGATCCCGTGGGGCACGCGCAGCGAGCTGTCGCGGACTTCCTTGGCCTTCTCGCCGAAGATCGAGTTGAGGAGCTTGAACTCGGGGGTGGTTTCGGTCTCGCTCTTGGGCGTCACCTTGCCGACGAGAATGTCCCCGGAACGGACTTTGGCGCCGACGCGGATGATGCCTTCGGCGTCCAGGTTGTCCAGGCTTTTTTCGCTGGTGTTCGGGATGTCCCGGGTGATCTTTTCGGGACCGAGCTTGGTTTCACGGACTTCGGTGACGAATTCCTTGATATGGATGGAGGTGAACATATCCTCCTTGACCACGCGCTCGGATATGAGGATGGAGTCCTCGTAGTTATAACCGTTCCAGGGCATGAAGCCGACCAGGATGTTCCGGCCGAGCGCGAGCTCGCCGTCCTTCGTCGCGGGCCCGTCCGCCAGTACCTGTCCCTTGGAGATCGTGTCGCCGAGGCTGACGACGGGACGCTGGTTGTAGCAGGTATCCTGGTTGGTCCTCTGGTATTTGACCAGGGGATAACGGTCGACGGGGTCGGTCGCCTTGGAGCCCTCGGGAAGAATGACCACTTCCTCGGCGGTCACGTTGGTCACCGTCCCGGCCCGCTTCGCCTTCACGAGAACGCCGGAATCGTAGGCGCACTTGCCTTCCATTCCGGTGCCCACGCGCGGCGGCTCGGGGAAAATGAGCGGTACGGCCTGGCGCTGCATGTTGGAGCCCATGAGGGCGCGGTTGGCGTCGTCGTGCTCCAGGAAGGGAATAAGCGAAGCGGACACCGAAATGATCTGCTTGGGGGAGACGTCCATGTACTGGAGTTCCTCGGGCGCGCGCGTAGTGTAGTCGCCCTGCCGCCGGCAGGAGATCTGCTTGTCCGCGAAAGCGCCGTCGGCTTCGACCTTGGCCGAAGCCTGCGCGATGTAATACTTGTCCTCGTCCATGGCGGACAGGTATTCGATGTCGCGTGTCGCCTTGCCCTTCACCACCTTGCGGTAGGGGGTCTCCAAGAAACCGTATTCGTTGACCCGGGTATAGTTGGCCAGGGAGACGATGAGGCCGATGTTCGGACCTTCCGGAGTCTCGATGGGGCACATGCGGCCGTAATGGGTATAGTGGACGTCGCGGACCTCAAAACCGGCCCGGTCACGGGAAAGGCCGCCGGGACCGAGGGCGTTCAGGCGGCGCTTGTGGGTCAGCTCGGCGAGCGGATTGACCTGGTCCATGAACTGGGAGAGCTGGCTCGAACCGAAGAACTCCTTGATCGCGGCCACGACGGGTTTGATCGAAATGAGGTCCTGCGGCTTTATCGTATCCGTCTCTTTCAGGCTCATGCGCTCCTTGGCGATCCGCTCCATCCGGCTGAAAGCCGTCTTGAGCGTGTTCGACATGAGCTCGCCTACCGACCGGACGCGGCGGTTGCCGAGGTGGTCGATATCGTCGACGTTCTCGTCGCCGACGTATACCTTGATCAGGAATTTCATCGTGGCGATGACGTCGGACTTGGTGAGCGTATGGTCGGCCAGCGGCGGGACGAAATCGAATTTCTTGTTGAGCTTATAGCGTCCGACCTTGCCCAGGTCGTAGCGCCGGCTCGTGAAGAACATGCCGAGCAGGTCCTTCTCCGCGGCTTCCACCGTGATCGGCTCGCCGGGCATCAGAACCGAGTATACGGCCGAAAGCGCGTCTTCCTTGGAAGGCTCGTCGCGGGTCGGATCCTCTTTCACGAACTTGATCTCTTCCCGCTCGAAACAGTTGAGGATCATGGGCGAATTAAGCGAACCCTCCGCCTTGAAGTCGATGACTTCAATGGAAGCGATTTTGTTGAGGATGAGTTCGTCGATATCGTGCGGATGGATCTTTTCGCCCGCGCGGTAGAGCTTCTTCTTCTCGCCTTCGACCTCGATCCAGACCGGCTTGGCGAAGACGCGGCTGATCAGCTTTTCCTTCTCGTCCCGATTGTCGATTACCGCGACGGTCTCCGTCTTGTAGAAGGAGGAGATGACTTCCTCGCGGTTCTCGTAGCCGAGCGCCCGGAGAAAGATGGAACCGAGGATGCGCTTCTTGCGGTCGATCTTGGCGTAGATGAGTTCACGCTTCTGATCGATCTCGAATTCCAGCCAGGATCCGCGGTAAGGGATGATGCGGGATGAATAGATGCCCTTCTCATGGCTGAAAATGACGCCCGGCGAGCGGTGAATCTGGGAAACGACGACCCGTTCCGCTCCGTTTATGATGAAGGTACCCCGATCGGTCATGATCGGGATATCGCCCATATAGATATCCTTCTGGCGAATCTCTCCGGTCTGCTGGAAGATGAGGTTGATGCGGGCCTTCAGGGGCACCGCGTACGATAGTCCCTTCTGCTTGCACTCCTGCTCGGAGAATTTGATATTGTTTTCGTCGAAGTTATAGTATTCGTATTCAAGAATCATGTCCCCGTTGGGGCTTTCGATCGGGAATGTTGTCCGGAACGCTTCCTCCAACCCTTGCGGATCCGGCGCCACGCCGTTCCTGAGCTTTTCCCTTTGAAGGAAGCGCTCATAAGAGGAAACCTGAATATCTATGAGATCGGGAAGCTCCATGACATCGGAGATATCCTTCCCTATATAAGTCCGTTTGACGGCCTTTTCCCTCGAAACCATTCGTTACCCCCTATCGGTACCGTCCGGGCGTGCCGGAATGATAATTTGTTTTTACCTATAACCCTGAGACTACGAAAAGGCACCGGCGAAATCGCCGGTAGCCCTTGACCCGGAAACCGCTGGGCGGTTCCCGGGCAGGAACGAGAATGGATTCTTTGCTTGTCGGGATCTTACTGGATCTCGACGGTTCCGCCTGCGGCAGTGACCTGCTCCTTGATCTTGGCGGCTTCTTCCTTGGTGACGTTCTCCTTGAGGGTCTTGGGAGCGCCTTCAACGAGATCCTTCGCTTCCTTGAGGCCCAGGCCGGTGACGGCGCGGACTTCCTTGATCACGGAGATTTTCTTGTCGGCTTCAAAGGCCTTGAGAACGACGTTGAACTCGGTCTGCTCTTCCACAACGGCGGCGGCGACGGCAGGGCCGGCGGCGGCAGCGGCGACGGGAGCGGCGGCGGAAACGCCGAACTTCTCTTCCATAGCCTTCACGAGAGCGGAGACCTCGAGGACGGTCATCGAAGAAATAGCATCGAGAATCTGATCTACGGTAAGCGCTGCCATATTATCTTCTCCTTGGCGAGGGACAATTTCGGCTTCCGTACGGATGCCGCCGAAGGAGGCCGGGCGAACCCGGACTCCTCCGCATCAATGGACCGACAGGAACGACAGCATACCGAAGCCTGAAGGTCTCTACGATTCAGAAACAATGCGTGGAGAAACCGGTACCCCGGTTTCTCCAACAGAAACGACCTTTAGGTCGTTTCTGACTTTTTGTCGCCGACGGCCTTGACCGTGCGGACGAGGCGGGCGTTGATGTCGTTGAGCGCGGCCGCGAGGTTCCTCGCGGGGCCGTTCATCACCGACATGAGCATGGAGATGAGCTGCTTCCGGCCGGGAAGCCTGGAGAACGCTTCAACCTGCTTGGAATCGAACACGGTCTTGCCGACCAATCCGCCCTTCACCTTCAGCGCGGGAGTCTCCTTGGAGAAATCGAACATGATCTTGGCGACCTCGTTCGAATCCTTGGGGGAGATCGCCACGGCGGTGGGTCCGGTAAGATAGAAGGCGACATCAGGGGCTTCGAGCTGTTCGAACGCGATCCTGGCGAAGTTGTTCTTCACTACCTTGAAGTGGGCGTCCTTGGAGCGGAGCTGCTTGCGGAGATTCGTGATCTGTTCGACGGTCAGCCCGCGGTAGTCGGCGAAAATGTAATCGGGAGCCGTGGAAAAGGACTCCTTGAGTTCACCGATCGATGCGACTTTTACGTCCTGGATATTCTTGGCGACGATTGCCATGGCTTACTCCTCGTCCTTGATCGCGACCCAGACTCCCGGGCCCATCGAGGAGCTGAGAGAAATGGACTGCATGAAGTCACCTTTCGCGTCGGCCGGCTTCTTCCTCTTGACCTCGGTGATGAAGGCCTGGACGTTCTCGGCGACTTTGGTGCTATCCATGGAAACCTTCCCGATAGGGAGATGGATGACACCGGTCTTATCGACTCGGAATTCGACGCGTCCCTTCTTGAGCTCGGCCAAGGCGGCTTTGAGATCGAAGGTGACGGTGCCCGTCTTCGGATTGGGCATCAGGCCCTTGCGGCCGAGAACCATACCGAGCTTGCCCACGTCTTTCATCATGTCGGGGGTGGCGACCGCGATGTCGAAGTCGAGCCAGCCGCCCTTCACCTTCTCGATCATCTCCTCGGCGCCGACATAGGTCGCTCCGGCTTCAAGCGCTTCTTTCTCTTTCTCGCCCTTGCAGAACACGAGGATTTTCTTCTCGCCCCTGAACTGATGGGGGAGCACGACCGTATCCCGGACCGTCTGGCTCTTCTTGAGGTTGAGCTTGACGGAAACGTCGACCGTCTCGTCGAACTTGGCGAAAGAAAGCTTCTTCACCATTTCGGCCGCGGCGACGAGATCGAACACTTGGGTGCCGTCGTATTTCTTCAGGCTTTCGAGGTATTTTTTTCCGTGCTTCATACTACCACTCCACCTCGACGCCCATGGAACGGGCGGTACCGGCTATGATCCGCTTTGCGGCCTCGAGATCGTTCGCCGAAAGATCGGGCATCTTGAGCTTGGCGATCTCCTCAAGTTTTGCCAGGGGAAGCTTTCCGACCTTCGTTTTGTGGGGTTCGGGGGAACCCTTCGCGATTCCGGCGCCTTTCTTGATGAGGACCGAGGCCGGCGGGGTCTTGAGGATGAAGGTGAAGGACTTATCAGAGTAGACCGTGATGACGGCCGGAATGATAAGCCCCGCTTCCATGCTCTTGGTGCGATCGTTGAACTGCTGCACGAACTGCGGGGCGCTGACGCCGTGCGGTCCAAGGGCGGGTCCCACGGGCGGCGCCGGGGTGGCCTTACCGGCCGGGCACTGCAATTTCACTATCGCGGTGACCTTTTTCTTTGCCATTCGTGATCTCCTTTCGTGGTATACCCGGATCGGTACAAGCCCGCCGGGGTAGCGTCCCTTCCTTACGGAGGAACTCCCATCTACGGAGGCAAAACCTCAAGCGGGCCAAGACGGTCCGCCGTAGAAATCTACATCTTCTCGACTTGGAGCAGGTCGACTTCGACCGGGGTGGATCGGCCGAAGATGCCGACCATCACCTTGAGCTTGCTCTTTTCGATATTGACTTCTTCTATAGTACCGGTGAAGGATTCGAAGGGTCCTTCGATGATCTTCACCTGTTCGCCGGGCGCGAAAGACTGCCTCGGGCGTGCGACGCGCTCGCCTTTAATCTCTCCGGCCTTCTGGAGTATTGACCGAGCCTCGTCGGGCGTCAGGGGGTTCGGCCGTTTGTTGGCGGGCGTGCCTACGAAACCGGTGACTCCCTGGATCTTCTTGATCTGCGAGCAGGCGACTTTCCACCCGAGCTCGGGCAGATCCATCTCGAGCAGGATGTAGCCCGGCAGGAATTTCTTGGTCATGGTGCGCTTTTTTCCGTCGCGGACCTCGACCACCTCTTCAGAAGGAACCTTGACGTCCCGGACGACTTCCTTGTCAAGATCACCCTGCCCCACCATCATCCGGATGGTCTTCTCGATCTTGTTCTCGTACCCTGAATAGGTATGCAGAACGTACCATCCTGTGGACATGCTTTTCCTTTGCTCAGAATACCAGGTTGATGCCGACGAGGAGCAAGGCATCGACCAAGCCAAGCACGACGGCGAAAACCAGGGTAGACACGATGACGACTTTCACTGAGCTGGACACATCCTCGCGGGTAGGCCAAACGACCTTGCGAAGCTCGGAGTAGCAATCCTTGGCAAACTGAATGATCTTGTTCATACCAACCCTCTCGAATCCGCAGTTTGCGCGGAACTCTTTTTTTCGCGACCGACGAAGGCCTGCGCCTGTACACCCGCATATAGAGGAAGCCGCCCGCCAAGCAATCGCCTAGCGGAACGGCGCCAACAGGCCAGGTAGGACTCGAACCCACAACATCCGGTTTTGGAGACCGGCGCTCTACCATTAGAGCTACTGGCCTAGAAATAGCTACTTTATCTTCGTTTCCTTGTGCAAAGTATGCTTCCGCTCGAATTTGCAGTACTTGTTGAGCTCAAGCTTTTCCTGCGTGTTGCGCCGATTCTTTTCCGTCGTATAGTTCTTGCGCTTGCAGGTGGTGCATTGAAGCGCGATGAGTTCCACCGCGGTTTTCTTGGAAGCCATATCCTATCCCCTTCTTCATTGAGCATATTGCAGGAACGGCGCACACAGTGCGCATACAAGCCCTCGATCGGATGGCGCGAAGCGCCAACCGACTTGAAGGAACGGTGCGCGAAGCGCACAGACCAGCCCTCGATCGGAATCGAACCGATGACCACATCCTTACCATGGATGTACTCTACCGACTGAGCTACAAGGGCGCAAGAATGCTCGGAGAAGATATCAGTAGCGGGAGTTCATGTCAAGAAGGCGTTGACCGTCACTTGGAGGACCGAAGTCATTTTCATCCGCTTGATACTGTACCAGCTATCGCGCTTCTTCGGCTATACTTATGCGACGCGGCGACTTCCGCCCGGGAGGTTATATGGAAAAAGTCGGTCCGACAAGGGACGGGTTCGGGAAATACATGGGTTCAGCCTTCCTCATAGGGCTCGGTTTCTTCACCATGGGCCTCATGGATCCCTTGTACGATAACTATTTGCCTATCTTCCTCGGCAAATACATACCGTCCATGGGAATCGTCGGCGCCGTCATGACCCTGGACAATATATTCGCGATCTTCCTCATACCGATCGTATCCATATGGTCGGACCGTACCAGGACGAAGCTGGGCCGAAGGATGCCTTTCATCATCGTGCTGCTGCCCCTCACCGCCCTGTTCTTCTCGTCCCTTCCCTACGCCGCCGAAAGCTCCCTGGCGGCCCTCATAATCTGCGTGTTCTTCCTGAACGTCGCCAAGCAAGCCGCGCGCGGTCCCGTCATAGCCTTGATGCCGGACACGATTCCGGCCGACCACAGGTCGGAGGCGAACGGCGTCATCAACACGATGGGCGGCATCGCGGCCATCACGGGCACCATCGGACTGGCGCGACTCATGGACCTGGACATGGTCCTGCCCCTGCTGGGACCGACCAAAGGGAAGCTTCCTTTTCCGCTGGCGGGGCTCCTCGTGGTCACCGCAGCCGTCTTTCTTGTTACCCTAGTCCGGGAAAGGCCTCCGAGGACGGATGGCGAAGGCACCGGAAATAACGGAACAAGAAAATCCTTCATGGAAGAGCTCGCCTCGGTGGCGAAATCCGGAGACGGCAGCGCCATCCGTATCCTCGTGTCCATCTTCCTCTGGTTCCTGGCCTATCAGGGCATCCTCCCCTTCCTGGGCAAGTACGGGATCGAGGCTCTGGGGACATCCCTCGGCACGTCAGCCCTCGCGATGGGAATGGTCGGCATATCCTACGCCCTTTTCGCGATCCCTTCCGGCTACCTTTCCCGCTTGATAGGTCGCAAGCGCGCGATCAGGATATCCCTGGCGGCGCTCAGCTCGATTCTCCTCTTCCTATTCTTCTTCCTCCCCGCCTCCACGGCTCTCGGCCTTTCCGGAGCGCCGCGCTTGTACCTGTTCTGGCTGATTATGTTCGCGTTCGGCATCTTCTGGGTTACGGTGGTCACCAATTCCTTCCCGATGCTCTGGCAGCTTTCCGACTACGGTACGGTCGGCGTGTATACCGGCCTGTACTATACCTTCAGCCAGGCCGCGGCCATCACGGCGCCGCCGATCACCGGTTTCATCATCGACCTGGCGGGCTACCCCGGGATTTTCCTGTTCGGCGCCCTCTGCATGGCGGCGGCCTGGTTCACGATGGGCGGCGTCATCAAAGGCGAGGCGGAAAAGGCGACCCCTTGAGATACGGAGCCATAACCCGCGCGCGCAAGGCGCACCCGGCGGGCGCGAAGGGCGGCGGAGCGGCTAGGGAGGCGGAGCCGGACATCAGCCTCCCGCTCGTCGCCCTTTTCCGCTCGATTTCGGGCCTGTACGTCCGTTTCGTCCTCCGCTTCGTCGCGGTCGAGCTGGCCGGGTGCGGGGAGGCGGTCAGGGCGTTCCGTGATTTCCGGGAAGGGCGGACCCGCCTGCTGATCGCCTTCCGCCATCCGTACGGCGACGAACCCCAGCTCCTCGCCTACGCGATAGGCAGGCTTCTCCCGCGGGAAGCCCGGCGACTGGGTACGCCGATCGACGGAACGGCGCATGCCCGCTTCGTGCACGGCTACGAGGTTCCCCTTTGGATGGGTCCTTTGGTCCGCTGGCTGCTGCCGCGCGTCGGCGCCGTGCCCGTCCACCACGTCAAACTGGATTCGGCCGGCATCTCGCGGATACGGCGCGCGATGGCCGACGGGCCCTTCCCGCTCGCCCTCGCCCCTGAAGGTCAGGTTTCGTATTCCAGCCGAACCGTTCCCCGCCTGGAACGGGGTTTCGCGCGGATCTCCGCATGGTGTTCCGACGACCTGCGTGCGGCGGGCAGGGCGGAACGCGTCGTCGTGTTGCCGGTTTCAGTCCACCATTCGTTCGGCAAGGGAGCGCCGCTCGTTCTGGAACGGACGCTCCGCCTGATCGAGACGGCCTGCGGCCTTGAGACTCCCGCCGGGGGGGCCGGCTCCCTGCCGCAGGCCTTCGCGAGGCTGCGGAAGGCAGCTGGAGCCATCACAGCCGCCGCGGAGGACTTCTACGCCATAACCGAGAGGATCGATACGCGTCCTTCACCGGGTTCCGCGGCGTGCGGCGCCCCGGCGCCCGGCGCCCCGGAACCCGGCGGCGCGGTGCGCGGTGGTGCGATGCCAGGCGGCACGGCGCCCGGCGCCTCGGTGCCAGGCGGGGCGGCGCACGGCGAAGCGGATGCAGGCACCGGTGCGGATGCGGGCACCGGCCTGAACGAACGCTTCCGGGCGGTCGTCGAGGCCAGCCTGCGCGCGGGGGAACGCGCGCTCGGCCTGAAGGCGGACGGCGACGTCACCCGGCGTTTCTACCTGATCCGCCAGGCCGGCTGGGACCGGATCTACCGGCCGGAGCTCGCGAAGCCGGCCGCGGAAGGTCCGACGCCCCTGTTCAAGGCCTTCGCCGACCGGGCCGCGGGTGAAGGCTGGTACGCGATGAGGCACATGGAACTGGCCGACATCGGCTACTACATCGATTTCGATGCGCTCCGGGAAGACGAACCTATCGAGCGCTACATAGAAGTCGCGCAGAATTACTGGGATCTGTGTTCCCGCCTGTGCGGAGGAAACATCTCCGATCGCTTGAATTTCGCGCGAAAGAAGGCGACGCTCGTATTCGGCGCCACAATCGACTGCACGGATCGTCTGGAGAAGGCCGCCGACAGGAAAGGCGCCCTTGAGGCGCTGACGAAGGAACTGGAATCCAGCTATCTGGAATGCATCGACAGATACGAGAAGGAGTACTGCAATGACGACCGTTAAGCTGCCGATCCGCACGAAACTCGGATTCGGCGTCTGCGACCTGGGTGGGAATCTTTTCTTCACCGCGATGGGCTTCTGGAGCCTGAACTACCTCACCGATACGGTCGGACTGGCCGCGGGCTTGGCGGGCTTGGCGGTAATGATCGGCAAGCTCTGGGACGCCGTCACCGATCCGATGATGGGTTACATCTCCGACCGCACCCGATCCCGCTGGGGACGGCGCAGGCCCTACATGCTGTTCGGCGCCCTTCCCCTCTTCCTGGCGATGTGGCTTTTCTTCACGAAGCCGCCTTTTTCCGGCCAGATCATGCTCTTCATCTGGGCTTCCCTCGCCCTCATGCTCCTGAACACGGCCTACACCGTCGTGAACATTCCCTATTCGTCCCTGACCCCCGAATTGACCGACGACTACCATGAACGGTCCAGCCTCAACGGGTTCCGCTTCGGCTTCGCCGTCATCGGCACCATCCTCGGGGCGGCCGCGGTGCAGCCCATCATCGGCGCCTTCGGGAAAACAGGCGGTCCCGTCGCGGGCTTCTCGGCGGTCGGCCTGATACTCGGCCTCGTGATGGCCGCGACCGCGCTGGTTACCTTCCTCTCGGTCCGCGAGCACGGGCACGCGAACAAGGAGTTGCCGACCGAAGGCTTCTTCGAGACCTACCTCGCAGTCTTCAAGAACAAGCCCTACGTGATCATCCTGGCCACCTACGCGTTGAACCTCACCGCCCTAAACTTCGTCCAGGGCATCCTCGTCTACTACACCAAGTACATCTACGGGAACGAGGGGCTCACGACCCCGGCCATGATCATCCTGCTCCTGGTGGCGATGGCCTGCATCCCGGTTTCCGTGCTCGTCTCAAGGCGCGTAGGGAAAAAACTAACCTACCAGATATCGTTCGCCGTCCTGGCGACAGCCTGCGCATCCATTTACCTATTCGGCGACAGGCTCGGGGAAAACTTTTTCCTGGCCATGATGGCCTTCGCGGGCATCGGCATTGGTTTCGGCTACGTTCCGCCCTGGGCGATGATTCCGGACGCGGTGGAATACGACGCGGTCATGACCGGCAAGCGCAAGGAGGGCGCCTTCTACGGCATGTGGACCTTCGCCTCCAAGGTCGGACAGTCCCTTTCCATCTTCGCGTCCGGCCTCATCCTTTCCTTCGGCGGCTACGTCGCCGAGGCGGCGCAGGGCGAGGGCGCCAAGACGGCCATCAGACTCCTCGTCGGCCCCATACCTTTCGTGGTATTCATCGCAGCCATCATATTGGTTCAGACCTACCCGCTGGACGAGAAGACCTATAAGGACCTTCTCGCCAAAGGCAAAGAAGGACAGGCCTAAATGAAACGCGGCAGGAACATCATCGCGGCAGGCCTTCTGGCCATGGCCGCCGCCCTTCCCGCCGTGGCCGGAACCCTGAGCTGGGCGGCGGGCGGAAGTCCGGCGAAGCTGGATGGCTTCGTCTATCGGGAAACCGAGCGCAGCGGCGGGAGCCTTGTCGGCGAGGAATCCGGAACGGGCTTCATCCCGTATGCGGGCGCCTACCTGGACCACGATCCGGCGATCGCTGACCGGAAATACACTTTCCGCATCGACCTGTCCCTGGACGAATCGGCCCGCGAGCGGACGGTCGCGCTCATGGTCGGACCGGGGGACTATCCGCGGGATATCTACCTCAACGGCCATCTGCTGATGAAGAACGGCGACCACGGGGACAAGTACAACGCGACGGTCTACTATTCCGGCCGCGTGCTCCTCCCGCCGAGCCTGCTCAAGTACGGCGGCGAACCGAACCGCATCGCCGTGGAAGCATTCCCGAAGTTCGAAACGAGCCCCCTCGGGGACTTCGCGGTCGGCGACTGGTACGACATCACCCGGGCGGTTTTTACGCGCAACCTGTTCAACATCCACCTGGTGCAGGCGGCCGTTGTCTTCGCCATTCTGATTTCCGTCTTCTTCATGCTCCTGTACTTCCGGTCCTCCGTCAGGGATATCCGTTACCTATACTGCGCCCTCGTCTGCCTTTCGTTCGCGCTCGGTTACCTGAACATGAGCCTGTACCATGACGCGGCGGACGACGTGCTTTTGGACAAGCTGTCCCGGACCGGCCTCGTGCTCACCGCCCTGTTCCTGTCCTGGTTCGCCATGGCCTTCACGGGCATAGCGAACGGGAAGCGCAGGCTGAAGCTGGCCTTCGCCGTCCCTTCGATCGCCTGCATCATCGCCGTGGCCCTCCAGCCGGACAAGCGCTCCCTCCAGGCCTTCTTCTCCACCGTCATCACCAATTTCCTGCTGACGCCCCTGCTGCTCATCACCCTCGGCATCCTGATCGCAGGATTCGTCCGGAAGCGGGACGTTTCCGGCGCCGCGGTGCTCGCCGGTTTCCTGACGGCGGTCGCAGCCAGCCTCCACGACATTTACTACCTATCCATCAGGGTCGCCCCCTTCTGCTACTTCGTCGCCTACGGCTACCTCGCCCTGATCGTTTCCATCTTCTTCGTCCTTGCCCTGGAGCAGGCGCGCGTGGTAGCCGAACTCGGGAGGCAATCGGCCAGGCTGGACGGACGCAACCGGGTGCTGGCGGAAATGGTGACGGATCTGACGAGCGTGTCGGAAGGCCTTGTCGATTCGTCGGCGGCCCTGGAACGCACGTTGCGGGAGACGCTGGATTCCATCGCCGACTACGGCGCCGAGAACAATGCGATCGGGGACGCTTTCCGCGCCCAGTCCGCTTCGGTGGAACAGGAGATCGACCGGATCGCGGGGAGGCTCGCCATATCCGCGGAGCGCGTGCCGAAGGCGCTGGAGGCCCAGACGGCGGCGGTGGAGTCCGTGCGGGAGACGCTGGCGGTGATGAAGGAGCGGATCGGAGACAATCTCCGTTCGGCCGAGGCGTCAAGCGCCATCGCGGGAGCCTTGGCGCAGGACGCGGACGGAAGCGCGCTGGCGATAGGCCAGTCGCGCTCTGCCATGGCCCAGGTCGCCGAGCATTCGGGGTCGCTCCAAGGCGTCCTCGCTTCGATCGAGGACATCGCGGAACGGACCCACGTGCTCTCCATCAACGCCGCCATAGAATCCGCCCGGCTCGGTTCCGAGGGGAGGGGATTCGGCGTCGTCGCCCAGGAGATCCGCAAGTTGTCGGACCAATCCAGGGACAGCCTGAAATCGAGCTTCGAGAAGATCGACGACATGACCAGAGCCGTCGGACGAGGCGCGGAGCTATCCGAAAGCGCGGCCAGGACCCTCGTCTCCATCGCGGAGCAGGCCCGGCTTTCGGCCCGGAGCACGGAAGATATACGGAGCCTCATCGATACCCAGAGGACGCAGGGAGAAGCGATCCTTTCGCGGGCCGAAGAACTCGCTCGGGAAGCTCAACTGCTGAGGGAGCTGTCCGCGGATGAAAAAAGCGGCAACGAGGAACGGGAAGCCCAGTTCCGCGCGATAATGGCGTCCCTCTCGGCGATCTCCGAACGGCTGGGAGCGCAGGATTTACGCACCAAGCAACTGTTCTCTACCTTGGATGCGATGAAGGAAGCGATGCGGGCCAACGGCGCCCATATCGCGCGGCTGCGCGCGAGCATCGGAAAGGCCCAGGGGCTGGAAACGTGAACCCCGCCGACGATCTCCCGCGGATAAACCTGCATCCCGGCGACCGCTACGCCACGAAGGAGAACGTCATGTTGACCACCCTCCTCGGTTCCTGCGTATCGGCCTGCCTGTACGACCCGGTGGCCCATGTCGCCGGCATGAACCATTTCCTGCTCGCGAACCGGCGGTACGCGCGCGATCTGCCGCTCACCGTGACCGACGCGGGCCGCTACGGCGTTCATTCGATGGAACTCCTCATCAACGACATGCTCCGGCTCGGAGCATTGAAGAGCCGTATCAAAGCCAAGGCCTTCGGCGGCGGCGCCGTGGTGGAAACACTCTCCCACGACAATTTCCTTTGCGTGGGCGAGATCAACGAGCGTTTCATCCGCGAATTCCTGGCCACAGAGGGCATCGTTCTCGCGGCCGAGGATCTCGGCGGGAAACAGGGGCGGGTCATCCGTTTCCGTACGGACAATTACGCGGTCTTCAGGAAATACATCGTCCCCCAGGCTACGGAGAAGATCGAGAGGCAGGAGCGGGGTTTCTGGGAGAAGGAGATAGAGAAACACGAGCATCGGGAAGAAACGATCGTTTTCTTCGGCGAAGCGGACGGGCCGGACCGGGCTCAGCGTTCCACGAGCGCCGGGAAGGATGCGTCGTCGGGGGACTTGGCGAGGGACAGGAAATAGGCAAAGCGGTCCAGCAGCGCGGACATGAAGGCGTCGGCGACCGCCGGTCCCAGGCCGCCTTCGGGCAGGGCGAACACAAGGGTCCATTCCTCCGGCAAGGCGCCGAGGCCGCCCGCCGCGAACGGACGATCGAAGGCGACGAGGAAGAACGTCGGGGACGCGGGGAGTTCCGGATCTCCGGCGGGAGCCTGTCGCCCGCGGTAGCGCCGGGTGCCGACCGCACCGGCCTTCCAGACGACAGGATCGAACCATACCGCCTCCCGGCTGGCCCACACGAAGACCGGTGCGGCGACGGCGCCCGCTTCCGACGGGACGACGGAATATTCGGCGAAGAGCCCTTCGATCGCGTTGGGGCCGAAGCCCGGAAGGCCGCGCGAGGGCGAAACGACGCGTCGCAGGGTCGCGCGGAGCCCCGCGTTCCCCGCCGCCGCGGAACGCGGCGCGGACTGCGCCAGGACCGCGGCCGGCGGCGAAAGCGCGATCGCGGCGCAGAACAGTATGCGGAATGCGCGCATGCATGCGGCCGGAAATGCGCCGCCCGTTTTTTTCAACATGCCTTCAATCGTAATCCACCCGGGGCCTTTCGTCGACCGACCTATTCCACGGTGACGCTCTTGGCCAGGTTGCGCGGCTGATCCACGTCCCGCCCCAATTCGAGCGCGCAGAAATACGCGAACAATTGCAGGGGCACCGTGGCGAGGAAAGGATAGAAAAGCTCGTCGATCCGCGGGATGGTCACGACCTCGTCGGCGATGGAAGCGACCTCCTCGTCGCCCTCGGTGCAGAAGGCGATGATCGGACCGTTCCGGGCCTTGATCTCCTTCATGTTCGAAAGGACCTTCTCCCGCAATTCGTCCGCGGGCACGAGGAAGATGCTCGGGGTTTCCTCGTTGATGAGGGCGATGGGGCCGTGCTTGATCTCCCCCGCGGAATACCCTTCGGCATGGATGTAGGAAATCTCCTTGAGCTTCAGGGCGCCTTCCAGAGCCACCGGATACATCAGGCCCCGGCCGAGGAACAGGAAGTCGCGGGCGTGGCAATACTTCTTGGCGATGCGTTGGATCTCGTCCCGCCGGGTCAGGGTCTCGCGAACCTTCTCCGGCACCGACTGAAGGGCTTTCACGTAGCGGAAGCCGGAGGAGATCGACATGTCCCGCATCCGGGCCATCAGCAGGGCGAAGGTGTAGAAGACCGCGATCTGGCTCGTGAAGGCCTTGGTGGAGGCGACCGCGATCTCGGGCCCCGCGTGCGTATAGGCGCCGCCGTCCGACTCCCGGGCGATGGTGGAACCGACCACGTTGCAGATGCCGAGCACCCGCGCGCCCTTGCGCTTGAGTTCCCGCATCGCGTACAGGGTGTCCGCTGTCTCGCCCGACTGGGTGACGGCGAAGTACAGCGTGTCGCTTTCCACGACGCAGTTGCGGTACCGCAATTCGCTGGAGAATTCCGCGTTCGCCGGAATGCGGGCGATGGATTCTATCAGGTGGGCGCCGATGAGGCCGGCGTGCCAGCTGGTCCCGGCGGCGACGATCTTGACCCGCTTAACGCCGAGAAGTTCGCGGCTGGACATGTTGAGCCCGCCGAGCTTCCCCGTCGCGTATTCGGCGTCGATCCGGCCGCTCAGGGTTTGCGCGATCGTCTCCGGCTGCTCGAAGATTTCCTTCTCCATGAAGCAGGCGAAGCCTTCCTTTTCGATCGATCCGAGATCCCAGGTGATCTCGTCGACCTGCTTGTTGACTTTCTTGTCTTCGATGTCGGTCATGGTGAAACCGTCGGGAGTGATGGAGACGATCTCGCCGTCCTCCATGTATACGACCTGCTTGGTGTGCGCGATCATCGCGGTTACGTCGGAAGCGATGAGCATCTCGTTCTCGCCCACGCCGACCACCAAGGGAGAACCGTTCCGGGCGCCGACGATGCGCATCGGCTCGTCCGCGTGGATTACGGCGATGCCGTATGTGCCCTTCACCCGGCGCAAGGCCGAGCGGACGGCTTTTTCCAGATCGCCCTCGTAGTACATCGCGATCAGGTGCGGCAACACCTCGCTGTCGGTTTCGCTGCGGAAGACCACGCCTTCGGCGTTCAGATGCGCCTTCAATTGGGTATAGTTCTCGATGATGCCGTTATGGACGACGGCGATCCTGTTGGCGGAATCGAAGTGGGGGTGCGCATTGAGGTCGGTCACGCCGCCGTGGGTGGCCCAGCGCGTATGGCCGATGCCGCAATTGCCGGTCATCGCCTCCGGAACGATCGCGCGGAGATCGTTGATCTTTCCCGTGCGCTTGACCCCGTCCAGGCCGCCGTCTTTCTGGACGACGATTCCCGCTGAATCGTAGCCCCGGTATTCGAGTCTTTTCAAGCCGTCCAGCAATATTCCCGTCGCTTTCTTGGGTCCGCAATATCCGACGATTCCGCACATCTGTTCCACCTCCGGTCGATGGGGAAAACTGTACCATCGCAGGCTTTCTTCCTCCAGCGGAAATAACGCCGAGATTGCCGTTTTGCCCGAATCCGGCTATGATTGGAGCATGAACCCGGCCGCGGACCTTTTCACCCTCCTGCGTCTCTACGCCAACCGGAACCGCACGCCGTCGTTCACGGTGGACTCCTTCATCGGCTTCCTGGAAAAATATGCGGCGCGATTCGCGCCGGAGCGTCCGGAGCTTTCCCATTGGGTGAAGGACACGAGCCGGAAGGTCTGGGATCTCCTGCCGGCCCTTTCGGAATCCGGCCGCACGCCCATCGTCTCCGATGTCCAGGGGACCACGGTTTCCATACCCCAATACTTCTCCGACCTGGTCCTGCGCGCCTATAAAACGGCCGACGAAACCCCCGAATTGCCCTTTCCCGACGAGGTCAGCCTGAGACTTGTCATCCCGCCCGCCCAGCTCCGTTCGCTCAACCTGGAAGCGGACTTCAGCGCCTTCCTCGCCGAATCGGGCAACGACACGGTGCCCATCGTGAAGATCATTTTTCCCGAAAGCGGCGGCTCCATGATCATCCCGTCGTCGATGATCCCCAAAAAGCTGCTGGAGCTTTCGCTGATCAAGATCAGGCACTACCTACGGACGCATAACAACAAGGACTACGTCCAGCACAAGCTCGCCCCCGCATTCATAGGCAAGGAGACGATGCTCAAGGACACGCTCAACCAGCTCATGGTGCGCCCCTTCGATTCGCTGAACGATCTGGAAAAGGCGGGGGACTTCGCGTTCCCCTTCTGGGCTTATTTCTCCAGCCTCGTCAAGGGGGACATACGCAAGAAGAACGACAAGCTACCGGAAGATACCGCCGCCCTGCAATCGGTCTACGTGATAGAAGTATTCAACAACTACTACAAAGGCAAGGTCCAGAAAGAACGCGAGTCCGAAACCGCCCTGAAGAACCTGGACCTGCAGCTGGAAAAACCGCCCTACTTTTATTCGATGGACGACGTGGTCCGCTTCGTCGATTCCAAGGGCATACCCCTGCTCGGCCAATACTCGCGTGAAACGCTCGAAGAAACCATAAAGAAGAAAACGACCTCCGGCGACGTCATGAGCCTGCCCGAACTGCTCATCATCCACGGGTTGGGAGGCGAGCGATGGTTCGTGGACAAGTCCCGCATGTTGCCCCTGTGCGTCAAGCTCCTCGGCGAAGCCCGGCCGCGGGTCAAGACGAGCCTCACGCAACGCTGGTTCAAGCTCAAGAGCGAATACATCTCAGAACCGTCCATGGAGGACGACGACGCCTTCGACGCCGAACTGGCGGAGCTCACGGAAACGATCTCGCCGGTGCTCGCGGCCCTCATCGGCGAGAAGACCCTCTTCCTCGTGCACGATGAACTGGGCGGCACCCCTGAAGGCATACCGGAAGCGGGACGGCTTTTCCACAAGGAAAACCTCGCGCCCCTGAGCGAGCTGTACCTCCTGTCCCGAAAGGACGTGCTGACCGACGTCCGCATGCTGCTCCCCTTCTGGCATACCGTGCCGATCTTTTCTGCCTTCCTCGCCTTCCTTTCCCGGCTCGGGGAAAAGCAGGGAAAGACGAAGAAGGGGAAAGGAGCGGCGCGGAAGCCGCAGGCTCGGGCCGTCGTCATGGGGCGGTCCGATGAGGGCGGAACGGGTGAAGCGCCCGGCCAGAAGGGCGCCGCGGCGCAGGCCCGCAAGACGGAGCTCAAGAAGGCGGCGAAGAAACTGGAGGCGACACTCGTTCCGGAGGGCTACACCATCGACGGATACCTCGCCGACCTGCAGAACCGCTGGAACCGCATCATTACCCCCCAGGCGAAAGCGAACCTGACCGAAGACGTCAATTCCCTGATCCGCGACTATTTGCGCAAGACCGCGCGCACGATAAAAGCCGCATCCTTCACCCGGGACAGGATCGCCGACCTCGCCGATAGCCTCGCGGAGACGCCCGCCTTGCTGAAGCTGCCGTCCCGCGATTCCCTGAGGCTCTATATCCAGGTGTACATGGTCAAGCTCGTCCTCAAATCGTAGGCAGAAACCTGTCCGGTTTTTGAAGCGGGGCGCAGGACGAGGGCGTACTCCAGGCATCGCGACCGGAGCCGCTTAAGGCTCCGAATCATATGCCGGGAGGCTGCCATGAACAATCTCAATTCCATCCTGATCGAAGGGAACATCGTGCGGGATCCCCAATTCCGCTCCACCCCGAAGGGAACGCCGGTCTGCACTTTTTCCGTCGCATCCAACCGCTTCTACAAGCAGGATAGCGGTTTCGAGAAGGAGGTGAGCTTCTTCGATGTGGAAACCTGGGCGCGGCTCGCCGAAAACTGCGACACCCTCGGGCGCAAGGGCCGGGGGGTGCGGGTGGTCGGGCGCCTGAAGCAGGAGCGGTGGAACGGTGCGGACGGCAAGCCGCACTCCAAGATCAAGATCGTCGCGGAGCATGTGGAATTCAGGCCGGATTTCAAGAAGAACGACGAGAAGGACGACTCCACGGCGGCGATCGCGCAGGCGGCCGCCGCCGAGGGAACCGAAGACGGCGAGGATGATACCGTCGAGGAAGTCCGGGTCGCGGAACCGGTGTTCTGAGCGGAAGCGGAAAAGAAGGAAGGCAGTAGCCGGTAGAGAAGATCGAACCTGACTGATCTACTGGCTACTGGATGCCGAATGCCGGATGCCGGATGCCGGATGCCGGCTACTCTTTTCTTTTTCCGGCTGCGCCCTTCCCGCGCTCCCGGCCCTCGCCGCCGCGCTTGTATGCCGGGCCGCGGTCCCCCGAAGGGGCGGGCGCCGAGGAGGCGCGGCCGGAGGCCGAGGAGGCGCGGCCGGAGGCCGCTGAGGCTCCCGGGGCGCTTTCCAGGGAATAGAAGCCGTCCTTCCAATTGAACCGTGTCGTGTTGGCCAGAGGCGTACCGTTACGGGCGGCCTCCATCACGTCCTTGTAATCCCGCTTCTTGGGCGAAACGCCCGAAAAGTCCACGATGAACTTGCCGAAGCCCGCTTCCTTGAGGAAGGGAATCTTGTCGACGATGGAGAAAGGCGTTTCCGGCAGAACGAGGGTGCCGTCCTCGCCGGTCACCAGCCGGAAGTCTTCCTTCCTGCCGTCCGAGAAGTTGGTGAAATCGTACATGGACGAAAGATCCGCCCTGATCCGGAAAAGGGCGGGATACGCGAACACGGTCACGAAGGTTCCCTGCCGCCGCGCTCCTTCCACGGAGCGCTCCAGATTCTGCCTGCCGTTTTCCAGCGGCGTGATCACGTGCGAAATGCCCAGATCGTTGACGAAGGAACAGGCCCAGGTATTGAAGGTATACAGATAGGAACCGGCGATGAGCTTGGCGTCGAGGCCGCGGAACAGGGCCGGGTGGCCGAGGTTGTTCACGACGAACGAACGGTAGCCGGACTCGACCAGGGCGGGAATTTGTTCCGAAAGCCGGGCATCCTCGGCCTGGGGGAAGAACGGATCGAGCACGAGCACTAATTCGCCCTTGTTGAAGGGAAGAGGCTCGCCCTCATCGGAAAGGAGACGAGCGGCGACCGCGCGGGTCAGCGAAAGCAGGACCCTGGTCGGTCTGACCGACTGCAGGACATACAAATCCTCGATCCGGGAAACCGCCGCGTACAGGCCGTCGGGGAAGGCGTTCCGATCGGCTTTTTCGAGCCGTTCCGAACCCAGATAGGGGGCGTTCTCACGTCCGGGAACCCGCCTGAAGGTGGCGAGGTCATTCGGCAGGATGCGCTGGTAGCGCTTGGACATCGACTTCGTCTGGGTGAGGTAGACCGGATCGCCCAGGTCGAAACCGTCAGGAACGGGAATCCAGCATCCGCCCGAGCGATCATCCTCCACTTCGGAAATCTTCAGGGACTTGCGGTCCGAATCATCCTTGCGATGGAATCGCGCGGTATCGCCCGCACGGGGCAGGATGCCCTCGGGAGAAACGAGGCCCCGCCGTTCGGAACCGGCGCCCCGGACTTTGAGCAGGGGACCGAGAGGGATGCCCGTTCCGCCCGATTGACGCGGATCCAGCCAGGAGGCCGGCTTGGCGGAATCCCAGTAGAAACTCGTCTTGGAGCGCGCGAAATCGTTGCGGAGTATCGCGCCCGCCTCGGAAATCGCCTTTTCGCGGTCCCCGTCCAAATTGTCCAAGATATGGCGATAGGCCGCGACGACGCTTCCGACGTATTCGGCGCTCTTCATCCGGCCTTCGATCTTCAGGGATGCGACTCCCGCGTCCGCGAGATCCGGCACCCTTTCCATCAGCTGGAGGTCAGAGGGACTGAAGAAGTAGCCGCTCGCCCCGTCGTCGGGAGAAGCCTCGGCGAAGGACGCGTCTCCGAAATCGAAGACGTCGCGGGCTTCCTCCCCCTGGGCGGCGAGCGATTTTCCTATACGGTAGCGCCTGCGGCAGGCCTGGGTGCACATGCCCCGGTTGGCCGATTTACCCCCGAGATAGCTGGAGAACAGGCAGATGCCCGAGCCGCTGACGCAGAGGGCTCCGTGGACGAAGACCTCCAACTCGACGGAGGTGTTCTGGATAACCTGCCGGATTTCATCCAGATCCAGTTCGCGGGCGAGCACCACCCGGGAAAATCCATGCTTGGAGAGCAGGTTGGAACCTTTGGCGGAAGCGACGTTCATCTGCGTGGACGCGTGGAGCTTCAGCGAAGGGAAGCACTCCCGCGCCATTTTCGCCACGCCCAGGTCCTGGACGATGATGCCGTCGGGACCGATCCCGGCCAGGTACTTCAGGAGCTGATACATGCGGTCGGCTTCGCGCTGTTCGAAAACCGTGTTCACGGTCACGTAGAGCTTCCGGTCTTTCCGGTGCAGAGTCTTCACCGCCGCCTCGAACTGCGACCAGGCGAAATTGGAGGTCCGCATCCGCGCGTTGAACGTCTTTAGGCCGAGGTACACCGCATCCGCGCCCTCGGCGATTGCGGCGTCCAGGGCTTCCGTATTGCCCGCAGGAGCCAATAATTCTATCTTCTTCATGAGGCGCCTCCCGGCAGCATACCGAGCTTTGAAAGGCCTTCGTATACGAATTGAACCGCGAGCCCGGATAAGAGAAGGCCCATGATCCGCTCGATGACAGACACGCCGGTCCGTCCGAGGGCTTTGAGAACGATGCCGGACGCCTTCATGGCGAATCCGGCCGCGGCAAGGGTGAGGATCACGGCTACGAGGAGCATCGCCATCACGAGCAGGGGTTCGCTGCCCGAGCTCGTGAACAGGATGATCGTGGTTATGGCGCCCGGCCCCGCGAGCATCGGGATGGCGAGTGGGAACACGGCGATGGCCGATCGTTCCTCGCTGTCCTCAACGATAGGCTTCTCCTGGTCCGATACTTTCGAACGCTTGGGCTGGCCGAAAAGCATGTCGAGCGAGACGAGGAAGAGCATGATGCCGCCGGCGATGAAGAACGACCCCGGACTGACCCCGAGCAGCCTGAGGATCAGCCTTCCCGCGGCGATGAACAACGACAGGACGAGGAAAGCCGTAGCCACGGCCTTCCTGATCGTTCTGTCCTTCTCCGCCGCGGAGAGGCCGCCGGTCAAACCTATGAACAAGGGGACGAGCCCGAACGGATCAACTACTATGAACATCGTGAAAAGAATCGGTATAAACGAAGAAAGCATAGGCCGGTTATCTTACGCTAAATGAACGCTCTCCACAAGAAGGCCCGGCGCGCGCCCGGGATGGGGCGCCCAAGAGGGGCGACCCATAGGCGACGCGCTCTTTGCCTTTTTCCCTTTCCTCGTGTAATATTGTCGGACTAGAATAGCGAAGGAGCCCGCAATGAGCGCAGAAATCACGGTCACGTCCGCCAATTTCGAAGCGGAGGTCCTCAAGTCCCCGGTGCCCGTCCTCGTGGACTTTTGGGCGGAATGGTGCATGCCGTGCAAAATGATCGGCCCCCTCGTCGACCAGTTGGCCGTGGATTACGCCGGCCGCATGAAGGTCGTCAAGGTCAACGTCGATCAGGAAAGCGAGCTCGCCGGCGAGCACAATATCGTTTCCATCCCGACCCTTCTGGTCTACAAGGACGGCAAGGTGGTCCGGCAGAAAGTCGGCGCCGTACCGAAACACGAATTGGAAAACCTGATAAAGGACCTCATGTAGCTATTTCTTTTTGGTCTTTCGGGCGGACGCGGACGCCGCATCGTAGCGCTCGTTCCGGTTCGGCTTCCCCGGCGTCGCGCAACCCGTCGCGCACACGAACCAGTCGTCCGCGCGATCGGCATCATCCTCTCCTTCGATCCTGCATACGCTGCGCGTCGGCGTGCAGCCGGCGCTCGGGACCGCATCCCGCGGCAGGATTCCTTCCGTTTCGATCGTGCGCCAAGCGCCGCCATCCGCCAGCACCCTCGCCGCTTCTGCCACACCCTCCCCCGCCCATGCGCCGTCGGCGGTCTCCGAAAGCAGCAAAGCGTCCAATACGGCCCCGTCCTGATCCGCCAGCATGAGGGCGTCCGTCTTCCGCAGACGTTCCTCGCTCCCCGGCACCCAGAAATCGCGCGCGGACGGGCTGGACTCGTAGCCGTCCGACTCGTCGGGAAAGCCCGTCTCGTCGGTTTCCTGAGCTTCCAGGGTGCGCAGGTGGACGAGCAGGTAATCCCCCGCCCGGACTTCCACCGGAGGGAATACGAACATCGGCGACGCGAAGTCCGCGCTTGCAGAGTACAGGCCCACCGCCCCCAGATTCCCCGCTCCCGTCACCAATATTTCCACGAATTCGACCTTGGGTCTGGAATATTCCGTCCTCGCCTCGTTGATCCGCAATCGCGGCATATCGTCGTTCCGGCCGAGGAAGGGAGCCAGAACGGTCAGGCTGTTTCCGTCCGCGTCCTGGACCACAGCGTCGACCACGCAACGCGTCCCCGCCCCTATCGGCGAGCCGAGACTGACCGAAACGAGCGCCGAACCGTCATCCGAGGGGAGCGCCTCCATCGAAACAGCCTGGACCGGCGGATCGAAGCGGAGGGAAACGACGGATACGTTTTCCGTGAAGCGCAATTCCACCCGGTCGGCCGCGACCGCCCTGATGCCCCGGAAACCGGGGGGCGACACGTCGGTCCCGATGATGCCCCGGAAGGGGATCTCGGGCGAACAGGAGCACGACAAGATCGCCATGATCGCCAGCGGCACGGCGAGCATGAAGCCGAGGGCCTTGCCCGGCAGACTATCGGATTTTCCTTCCATGCTTTTTTCCTCCGCTTCAGTACGCCCCCGCGCTGGAGCGCGCTTTATCGCCGGATGAAAATCGTGTATTTTCTTTGCGGAGGACTGGAATGGATGCGCTTCGCGTGATGAACCTGGACCTGCGCGCTCCCCTGCGCTACAAAACGAGAGCCGGTACCGCGCTCCGGATCGAGGCGGGAGGAGAGGCCGTCGCCGTCTACGACGGGGTAGACGAAGAAGGAACTCCCTTGGTCCCCACCGTCATCGCCGATAAGGATGACCTATCGGGCGATTTCGAAATACCCGCGGGCCGCTACCTTTTGGTGCAGATCCGCTCGGAGGTCGATGATTCCTCCATCAGGATACTCGCGGACGAATTGAAGAACGAGGCCCTCTGGCGGGACGTCGGGCTCGCGCCGCGGCTGTACGTTCGCGTCCTCGACGAAGAGGACGGCGGTCCTGTCCTGCAGGCCCTGAGGCCCGTCATCGACAACGGCGGAGGCCGATGAGGGTCGTCCGGTCACTGTCCCTCGACATCCACCTCAACCTGGCGATTGAGAACAACCTCTTCCTGGATTCGCCTGAAGGGGAGCGCTGCCTCTTCCTATGGCGCAATTCGCGTTCGGTGGTGATCGGGCGGTACCAGAATCCCTGGCTGGAATGCGCCCTCGGCGCGCTGCGGGACGATGGGGTAGTCCTTGCCCGCAGGCAGAGCGGCGGCGGCGCGGTATGGCACGACGAGGGCAACCTCTGCTTCACCTTCATGGGACCCCGCGCCGGCTTCAGCCGCGACGACAACATCGCCCTGGTGGCCGCCGCCCTCCGGGATCTGGGCGCGGACGCTTCCGTAAACGACCGGCGCGACATAATGGTGGGAGGCCGCAAGGTTTCGGGAAGCGCGTACCGCGAGGCCGCCGGGCGGGCCTTCCACCACGGAACCCTCCTCGTGGAGGCCGATCTCCATGCCCTTTCCCGCTACCTGAAAAGCTCAGTCCCCCTGCTGAGCTCCCGCGGGGTGAAGTCCGTCCGCTCGCCGGTGGCCAACATACGGGATACGGCGCCCGACGCCGACGCGGCCGCGATCCGGGCCGCGATCGCCCGGCGCTGGGCTCCCGGAGCCGCGGTCGAGTCGGTCGGAGAGGAGGAGGCGATGGAGAACGCGGGGATTGCGGCGTTCAGGGCGAGATCGGCGAGCCGCGACTGGGTGCTGGGCTCTTCCCCGCCCTTCGTCCGGCTGCTGGAATTCGAAATCGAGGCGGATGCGGGAAAAAGGGAAACGATCGCGCTCGAGGCGCACGTGGAGGGCGGCCGAATCGCACAGGCGAAGCCCGCGCGGGACGGCGTCGGGAGCGCGCCGGGGCGCGTTACGGCCGAAGCGGCCGAGGCGTTGCGGGGCGCCGACTACGAGAACACCGCCATGGCGGCGGCGGCGGGCGGGCGGGCGAAGCAGGCGCTGGAGCGTGGCGACGAGCCTCTCGCCCGCGCGTTGGAAAGCCTGGCGCGGGCGGCGGCTTCGATCGACCTGTGATCCCCTTTCCCTACAGTTTCAGCGCTTCCACCATGTACCGGAGGTCTGAACCTTTCGGTCCCTGCTTCCACAGCTCCACGACGAAAATCAGGCTCCCGTCCTTCGGGGCGATGAGCGCGCGCTTGATGCGGTAGGCGGAGATGAGCGGGCGCTTGAAAGCGGGCGTGCCGACGGTGTGCTTCTGCTTGGAACCATCCTTCGCGGTCCGCTCGACGTTGATGAAGAATGAGGATTTGAGCCCGGGACCGGTTCCTTCGACATAGGGAACCAGTGTCGCGACGTAGGAGGCTCCGCTTTCGAAATCGCGGAATTCGATAGCCCCGCCCCCGCCGTTCACGGGCTCTCCCCCGTCAAGGTTCAGGTACAACGGCTGGCTCTGCCTAAGGAAGTCCACCTTGTTCCTGGCCGCCAGTTCGGTACCTTCGGCCAGAAGCTTGTAGAAGGCGCCCGACCCGTCCTGGCCCGCGACCACCGGGGCGTCGTGGACGAAGGACCGCTTGCCGTCCTGCACGAAGACGTTCCGGGGGACGTCGACGACGAAGAGCTCGGCCCAGGGTTTCAGGCTCGCCGTTTCCACCCCGTACTGGGCGAACATGTAGCGGCTCCCGTCGGCGGAAAAGCCGAGATCGACGAAGGAAGAGGTATCGCCCGCCCAAGCGGAGGCGCTCGCGAGGACGAACGCGACGAAGACGGCGGTGAAAGATCGTTTGGACATATAGGTCTCCTCATATTGAGTATCGGCTAGCGCGTTCCGGCCTTGAGCCCGTACGTCCCTCCGGGCTATTCTTGTCCCATGACACTATCAGCGCGAAACAGGATACTCCTGGCGGCGTTCGTCCTTTCCTTGGTGCCGATCGTCGTCTTCATCCTGACGGCGGGCGATTCCTTCGGCGGCGCCCAGGCCGCCTCGGCAGCCGCGAGTTCGCGATCGACGGGGCTCGTGCAAACCATTCTGGGTTTCCTGTCAACAAAGTCCGCCTATGCGCCTCTGGTATCCATCACGTTCGCGCTCTTCTTCGCGTCCGCGTCCGTCGTCTTGCTCTATTATTCGTTCGAAAAAACCCAGGCTCCCGAAGTACTCTTCTTCGCCCTGTTCTCCCTGTCCTTCGTCGCCGAATCTTTCAGGCTGGCCGTCCCCCTCGCCGTCGCGCGGGAATGGCCGCCGGCCTTCGTGGTCGGCGCCGCGCGCGCCCTCGTTTTCGGAAGGTTTTTCGGCCTCCTTTCCCTCTTCGCCTCCAGCGTGTACGCTTCGGGAGTGGACTTCCAGAAGCACGGCCGCGTCATCCTGATTTCGGCGGCCGCCTCCCTCGCCATCGCGACGGGAGTGCCCGTCGACGGCCTTGCCTGGGACAGCGCCCTTTCGCCGATGCCCGGCTACGCTTCCATGCTGGACCTGGTCGAACTGGCCTTGAGCCTCATCGCCTGCCTGAGCTTCCTGGTCGCGGCCAAATCGAGGGGGGCGCAGGAATACGCGGTGGCGGCCGCGGGGTGCTTCCTGGTGTGCCTGGGGCGGGATGGACTGATAAGGGGCGACAACTGGCTGGCGCTTCCGGTCTCGGCGACGGCCCTGGTAGCGGGGACCTGGCTGTTAGCGGTCAAGGTGCACCGCTATTACCTCTGGTTATAGGCTCAGCCGCCGAGGACCCTGACGGTCAGGCCGACCGCGAGCGGCAGGGCGATGTTGTCGTAATCCTCAAGGGGAAGGGCTTCCACCAGCGTCGCGACCAAGGCCGCGAACAGGGAAAGGCGGAAATCCGCGGTGACCTTCCAGGACGCCAGCAGGACCGCGACGAAGCAGGCGAGCGATCCTTCCACGCTCTTTCCCATCAGGAAGGCGGGACGGAAGCGGCCGAAGACCTTCCCCACGAGACTCGCCAGCCCGTCCCCGAAGGCCAGGGCATAAATGGCGACAGAGGCGGCCGGATCGGGATACAGGAGCAGCGACAACAAGGCCCCGAGACCGAGGGTCACGGGCCCGAGCACGAAGCGACCCAGGTCCCGATCGCGCGCGGCCATAGCCGTGAGTGAAGAGATCAGGGGCATGGTGACGCCCGCGATCCGGTTCCGCTCCGCGAAGGCATAAAAGAGGGTTCCGCCCGCAAGCAGGATGACGGCGAACGAACGATCGAAGGCCGCGATGGCGGGGGTCAGGGCGATGAGGAAGTGGATGGACTTCCTCACGAGTTCCGAACGGACTTCCTCGAATTGGGCGCTGAAAGCCGGAACCAGGACAAGATCGGCGGCGGTACTATTTTCCTTCTCGTCTATTGAAATCATGAACTCCTTTTAGCAGAAATCATGCCATTTCAAGATATTTTTTTATCCATATAATAATATCATATACCGTATCAAATTATGGAAGAAAAGAGAGAAAAGCGGACATGCGGGATGATGGGGAGTATGAATAAAGATACTCTTGTCGAATAATTGCAGTATGCCCCGGTGATTGCGATTCCCGTATTGCCGCGCCGTCCGCCCGCGGCTATCATGGCCGATCATGATACCCTCGATCCGCGTCCTGTTCGCCATCCGTCTCATCAACTCCATGGGGAATTTTGTTTTTCCGTTCCTGACCATGCTCCTGACCATAAAGCTCGGCTACAGCAAGGCCGCGGCCGGGAGCTTCATGTCCGCCGCTGCCCTGGCGGCCGGATTCGGCATGCTCTGCGGCGGCAAGCTCGGCGACGTCTTCGGCAAAAAAAGGACCATAGCCGGCCTGCAGATAACCGCGGGCACGCTGCTCGGCGTCTGCGCCGTCCTCGGCCTCGTTCCGGTTGTACCCTTCCTCGTCGCGGTCGCGTACGTGCTCCTGCAGGCGTCCTGGCCGGTGTTCAACGCCCTCGTAGCGGACATCGTCCCGTCCGCGTCGCGCAAGCGCGCCTTCGCCGTGCTGTACTGGGGCAACAACATCGGGTTTTCGATCGGCCCGCTCATGGCGGGCTACCTGTTCAACACCCACGCCTCATTCATGTTCATCGGCAACGCGGTCTCCCTGGCCATCGTCTCCTTCCTGCTCGTCACCCGCGTGAAGTCCCCGGGCGCCTCCGCCGCGCCGGCCTCAGGCCATTGCGGCGAGGAAGCGCCCGAGGATTGCGGATTGCCGGAAATCATGCGGAAGCGGCCGATCCTCGTCGTCTTCGCGCTGGCGAACCTGCTGATGCACTTCATCTACATGCAGCACCTGTTCGGGCTGCCGGTCTTCCTGAACGAAAAGCTGGGGGAGCGGGGTCCCGCGATCTACGGCATGGTGATGACGACCAACGGCATCACGGTCGTGACGCTCACCGCGCTGGTCACTTTCGCGCTCATAAGGCTGCGCTCGATCGCGAACATGGCGGTCGCTGCCCTGTTCTACTCGGCGGGCTTCGGGATGCTCGCCTTCGGAGCGACAACCTTCACGGTGCTCGCCTCCACCGTGGTCTGGACGATAGGGGAGATCATCTCGGCGACCAACGCGCAGGTGTTCATCGCCGGCCACACCCCCAGCTCGCACCGGGGGCGCGTGAACGCTTTCATGTCCTTCGTTTCGGGTTGGGGTGGCACCCTCTGCCCCGTCGCCACCGGGGCCTACATCGACGCGTTCGGCAGCGGCGCGCTCTGGCCCGCGGTCTCGGGCCTCGCGCTGGTCGCCGCTTTCCTGATGGCGCTCATCGCCCGTGCGGACAAAAGTCAGGCGGCGCCGTCAAGACCTATCTCCGCGGACACGTCCCTCATCGCCAGTATCGTTTCGGCGATAAGGTAGTCCAGCTCGACGCCGAGCATTCCGGCTCCCTTCTCTATCACCTCGCGGTTGACGCCCGCGGCGAAGGCGGCGGTCTTCCATTTCTTCTTCACGGACTTCACTTCCAAGTCGTTCACGCTTCTGGACGGCCGGACGAGGGCGCAGGCGGAGATGAAGCCCGTCAGCTCGTCGATGGCGTAAAGGGTCTTCTCCATCGGGGTCAGAGGCTGGACGTCGCAGCACAGGCCCCAGCCGTGGCTCTGGACCGCGCGTATCCAGGACTCAGGCCATCCGGCCGTTTCCAGAATGCTCCTGACCCTGACGCAATGCTCCGCCGGGTAGCGCCCGTAATCCAGGTCGTGGACGAGGCCCACGAGACCCCATTCGTCCGCGTCGGCGCCGGCGGCAAGGGCGAAGCGGCGCATCGTCGCCTCCACTGAAAGGGCGTGGCGCCAGAGCGCCTCGTCGTCATTGTGCGAACGCCACAGCGCCTCGGCCTCTGCCCTCGTCGGTATCATCGGATCGCCATCCTTACACGTTGAATTTAAAGAACATCACGTCTCCGCGGCATCCATGCCGGCGCGGAACGCAAGCGTTCCGCGTGGCCCCGATGAAGCGCGCATCCCTGCGCGCCCGCGACGGCGACGTGCCATCCACCGCTATACGTTAAATTTGAAAAACATCACGTCGCCGTCGCGGACGACGTATTCCTTGCCTTCCACCCGGTACTTGCCCGCTTCCTTGATCTTGGCCTCGGTCCCGTACGTGACGATGTCGTCGAAGGAGTAGGTTTCAGCCTTGATGAAGCCCTTCTCGAAGTCGGTGTGGATCACGCCGGCCGCCTTGGGGGCGGTATCGCCTGAATGGATAGTCCAGGCGCGGCATTCGTCCTCACCGGCGGTAAAGAAGGTCCGGAGACCCAGGAGGCGGTAAGCCGCGTGGATGAGGGAGGACAGGCCCGACTCGGACAGGCCGAGTTCGGACAGGAATGCCAGGCGCTCTTCCTCTTCCTCGATCCCGGCGAGCTCGGCTTCGAACTTTCCGCAGATCACCACCGCCTCGCTGCCTTCCGAGGCCGCCCGTTTCCGCACGAATTCGATGTGGGCGTTGCCGTCCCGCATTCCCGCCTCGTCCACGTTGCAGACGTACAGTTGGGGCTTCATCGTGATCAGCTGGCTCTCCGCCATAGCGGTCCTCTCGTCGTCGCTCAGGCTCACCGAGCGGGCGGGTTTGCCCTGCTGAAGGGCTTCCGAAAGCTTGCCGCAGGCGGAGATGGCGGCTTCCGCCAGTTTCTGCTGGTCCTTGGCCTGCACCTTGAGCGCCCGCTGCGCACGGTCCAGGCGTTTCTGCACCGTGTCCAGGTCGGCCAGCGCCAACTCCACGTTGATGACGTCGATGTCGGATTCGGGGTCAATCTTGTTGGCCACGTGGATGATGTCCGGATCCTCGAAACAACGCACCACGTGGGCGATCACGCCCACCTCGCGGATATGCGAGAGGAACTTGTTCCCGAGCCCCTCGCCCTGGGAGGCTCCCTTCACGAGGCCCGCGATGTCGACGAACTCGGTGTTCGCGAACACCGTCTTTTTGGGCTTAAAAATTTCGGCGAGCTTGCGCAGGCGCGCGTCCGGCACATCGACGATGCCGACGTTGGGGTCGATAGTGCAGAACGGATAATTGGCCGCCTCGGCGGGGGCCGAGGTGACGGCAGAGAATATGGTGGACTTTCCGACGTTCGGAAGCCCGACGATACCGCAATTGAGAGCCATGGGGTTTCCTTGTCGCGCTAGAGATTGGGCATATTCTACGAAACGGCGCCGCCGCGGTCAACCGGAGTAACGGAGGAGCCGCGCCGCTATTTATAAGCGTCCTTTCTTGCTTCGATATCGACGATGAATACGATCACCTCATCTTCCCTGATTGAATAGAAAAGGCGAAATGCGCCCAGCCGATATCGATACAGGTCCTGGAATTCGCCCTTCAATTTCTTGATGTTTGGCCCAAAATACGGATTTTTTCTCAGGATCGGATAGACGAATTCAAAAATCTTGCCGTAGAGCGCCTTGTATTTCAAGGAATGCATCTTCTTCTGGAAATTCTCGGTCTCGGCGATCCTGAAATCAGCCAATTATCCGGTACCTTCCCGCAGAGATATCGGATAAGCCTTTCCGCAAATCATCGCCGAAGACCAGCAACTCCTTCATCTCGTCGTCATCGACGATAGCCTCTCCGGCGGTATAGTTCAGCGTCGCGTATTCGATATAATTCGATATCGTTCTCTTTTGCCCTTCCGCGGCTTTCTTGAACAGCGCGTAGACATCATCTTCAAGGCGCACGGTGATGGTCTTGGCCATACAGGCCTCCTGCATTCAATAGTATTCATTAACATTCACATTGTCAATTTCCGCTCTTGGACGAACCAAGGTTTCCCTCCGCCAACCTTGTCCCCGTTCCGCGCCGCGTGGTATTATCCATGGACGCAAATATCCAGGAGGACCGCATGGCTTTTTCCCTCAACAGCTATCCTTTCGCGTACCGCGCGAAATTCGCCGCTCCCGCGTGGAACGAGGAATGGATCGAAAAGCCGCACCGGAGCCCCGCAGAGGAAGCCGCGATGGGCGAAGCCGAACGCGACGCTCTGGCCGCCTCCCGCAACTGCTGGAGCGACATGCCCCTCGTCGGCTATACCACCCAGTACGGACTCGGGTGTTTCGAAGGCCTGAAGGCCCTGCCCCAGAAAGACGGCGGCCTCGCGATCTTCCGGCCGGACCGGAACGCCGCGCGCTTCCATAACTCCATGACGGGACTCCTGATGCCCGGCTTCCCCGAGAAGCTCTTCGTCGCCGCCTGCGTGGAGGCGGTGCGCAAGAACGCGGCGCTCGGTTTCCGCCCCGCCTACAAGAGCGAATGGGAAAAGGATTCATTCATGAGCGCCGATTCGGTCTATATCCGTCCCTTCGCCTACAGCGAGGGCGGCATCGGCGTGGCTCCTTCCAAGGAACCCTTCGTGGTCGTCATCACCACGCCCGTCAGCGCCTATTTCTCCGCCGGAACCACCAAGGCTACCACCACCGACCGCGTCCGCGCGATGCCCCACGGCACCGGATGGATCAAGGCCGCCTCCAATTACGTCATTTCCACCCTCGCCAAGAAAGAGGCAAACGACGCGGGCTTCATGGAGTGCGTCTTCCTGGACGGCCGCGAGGGGAAGTACCTGGAGGAAGGCTCCTCCTGCAACATCTTCGTTCGCCTGAAGTCCGGCGAGCTCGTCACGCCCGAACTCGGCGACACCATCCTCCCCGGCATCACCCGCTCCAGCGTCATCGAACTCGCCCGCGACCGTGGGGTGAAGGTGACGGAGCGGAAGGTGGCGCTGGAAGAAGCCATGGGCGAAGGCGCCGAATGCTTCGTCACCGGGACCGCCGCCGGCGTCACTCCCATCGAATCGCTTACCCACAAGGGCAAGACCGCCGTATTCTCGGGCGGCAAGGTCGGCGAACTCACCGCCGCCCTCCGCGACCAACTGAAGGGCATCCAATACGGCACAGTCGCCGATACCAAAGGTTGGATGGTGAGGGTTTGAGATCAGGAAAGTTGTAAAAAATACAGCACCAAGGAAGCCGGCAGAAGGAAAGGACTCGGGTGGGCCGCTTTCTGCCGGCTACTGTCCGTTTCCAGCCCCAATGCTGGTTCAGGCGCTCTCTTCCAACGGATCCTTCACGTCGACGCCGTCACGATACAGAACCTCCGGATCAAGATCGATGCAGGTGCTCGGATCATATTGCCCGGAAATATCCCAGGCGACGGTATGGTTCATGATGGTGCAGCGCGAACGATAAAACTCCGGATCCGCAAGCACAGAAAAAACGCCTTTGCCGACAAGATGGGAAATATTGTACTTCTTGATTCGTCCGTCCACGAAATAGAGGATCAGGTCGAAATTTTCAAGCGGAAGTACCTGCACGATCTCCGTCATCAGAGGTCCTCCTCAATGCAAAGGCTCAATCTTGATCAATTCCGTAACTCTTCCGCCCGATTCCAATTTGCCATTAGTTCAGCCTCATGCAGTTCGCCCCAAGCCAAAACGAGCTTCAATTGACGGAAGGGGAACACGCCTTGGAGCACAACCATCTCGCGGATATTGACCAATATATGGTTACTTCCATAATCAGCATGGAAATGCGGCGGCATATGATCATTCCAATACATATTGGTAATAATGCCATTCGTCAATAACGTCTATCGTTAAGCCGCGCTTTCTTCGGGGATTCGAGAATGCAAACGCAAATTCCGGGCACATTGTGCATACGTCAGGATCATTTTCACACCATCAGTCCTGCTTCAAAAATGGATTGACATCCGTGAAGTAGTATAATTACAGAGGAGGTTCCCATGACCAGAATGAGATCGTTCTTCGCTTTCCCCGCGTTCGCCCTGGGCTCAGCAATGCTCGGCTCCTGCGGAGGACTCTCCCTGCAACAGTTGCACCCCATCACGATAGAATTGACCGGAACGCCCTCCGAGTATGCAGGGATTCCGGTATACCTGGAATTGGAGACCGCCGAGTCGTTCCTGTACACGAGCGGAACGGCATGGGCCTATGGGATTATCGATACGGACGGAAGCACCGCGCTCGCGGCCCGAGTCCTGTCGCACAAGGACGAAGACGACGAGACGCATACGGACGAGTCGTTTTTCGCCTTCGTCGGCTCCGAGGCGACCTTCGACATCCGCATCGACGGGGACGGGGACGGCCGTTACAGCACAGTCGGCGTGGATGTCGCGGAAAACGGAAGCTTCAATGCCTATGTCGGAGAGGGTGGGGCGATAACGGTACCGTTCGGGGAGCTGGAAAAGATCCAGTAGAAGGAACTTCTCAAGACTAGCGGAGATCGGCGAAAGGATCGGGACGAAAAAGGCCGCCCCGGTTGCCCGGAGCGGCCTTCAAGATCGTTTGATCCAGGCAGTCTTAGAAAGCGATCTTGGCGGCGACGGTTACGACACCCTTGTCGTTTCCACCGGTAACAGAAGCGAAGTCGTCATAGGTAACGGTGAAGGTGGTGTTGGCGATTCCGGTGAACGCGGCGCCCATTTCAAGGGAAGCACCGGCGGTCAGCTTCTCGTCGATCCCGTAGCCAACGTCGGCTTTGGCGGTCAGACCTTCAACCAGAAGATAGGAAACCGTGGCGTCGACATACCATTCGCTTTCATCGGTGTCGGCATCGGGCTGGTCACCAAGGAGATCGTCAAGAGCGACGGTCAGTGTGAACCCGAGATTGGGAACAATGCCGGTGGCCAAGTCTTCGACAAGACCGAACTCCACGTTGAGCGGGGCATCGACGTCGGCATCGGTGTCGGAACCGGCCATCCAGACTTTCGCGTTGGCGGTGAAGCCGTCAACGACTTTGTAGGAAAGTACCGGAGAAAGGTCGTACAGCATGGTCGTATCGCCACCAAAGGCGCCTTCTTCGGCCATGAGGACGAGATCGGTGCCGAACGACGCGGTAAGTGCGCCGACGGTGTAGGCGACTTTCGCGTTGACCACGTTCAAAGCAGAAGCGAGCGTGTAGGTTACGAAGTCCTCGGGGATCATGGTGAAGCGGGCGTCAACGGACAGACCTTCGATGGGCTTCAGGCCGATCTTGGCGCTGTAGATATAAAGGTTGTCGGTGTTGATCTTCGTATCGGCGCCATCAAAATTTTCGTCATTGGTGATTTCGTAGGGCTTCGCGGCGGAGGCAGTGTATGCAGTCTCATCTCCCTTGTCATAGTCGAACAGGGAAACAGCCTGGAGGGCGATGGAGAACATGTCGGTACCGTAGCCGAACTCGACGCCAGCGTTTCCGCCGGTCCACTTGTTGTCAAGGTGGATATCCTGAACGGTGTTGCCGTCATCGGAGTCGTAGTTCTTGGCATAGTTGGTATCGAAATCGGGATAGCTGTATACGCCGAGCCAGGCGCTCTTGTTGAAATGGATGATACCGGAGACGTCGTAATCGCCGCCCTCGACGAGACCGTTGGTTTCAGTCTCGGGAGTAACGTTATCATCGCCGCTCGAGGTATCGATTCCGAGCATGGTATCATTGTCGATCTTCAGGCCGAAGTCTTTGACGATGATCTCGCCGTACATGCCCTCTCCGCCCTGGGCCTTATCGCCGAACGCTGCGAGGGGGAAGCTGACGACGACGTCGCTGTCGTTCTTGAAGCCGCTGGCTTCTTCCTGGAGGTTGTAACCCCAGGTGGCGCTGACGGAACCGGAGAGGGTGGCGGTGGCAACGTCCGCTGCGAACGCCGCACCGATGGTGCAAAGAGCAAGTAGGATAACCAGAGCCTTCTTCATTTAAGGATCCTCCTTGATATAAAAAGAGGGAATAACCAACGGTCACTCTGATCCTCTTTAGCTTGCGGGCAGTATATCAAGCCGCTTTTGGAAGTGTCAAGTTTTTTTACCGATTTACAATTTATGAAAAGAGTTAGAAAAACGCATGGTTTTCATGAATACCGCAATGGAATGCGATCCCAAGAGGCGGATGACAGCGTATGGGGATGTTTTTACCTGACATCAACCGAAGAAAATGTCATTCTCAATCTGCATTTTTTTTGATCGCCTGGGCAATCGTCTGAAATTCAGGCAAATCAGTGGAATGCGCGCAACGGGATACGACCATTGCGGGATGTATGAATCCTCGGCCGCGGACGGATTTGCATGACCGATCCCGCCGGAAACGCGGACACCCGGACTGTCGTGGGAGAGGATCCGGACCGACCGCAGCCATACCCGATCGTCTGGTTCCCGGTCGTCTGCAGGTACAGCTGGACATTAAGCTGAATGCCCTGAGACTTTCCGCCCTCAGGCTATCCGCCCACCACGGTGACCTTCCCGCCCGGGGCATCCACGACGTCCCAGCCCAGGCGTTCTTCCCAGGCCCTGCACGACTGTCCGCTCGCGCCCGGCGCGGCTGACGAGCTTGATTTCGATGATGGACCAGGTGCCGCCGTACTGGATGGCAATATCCACCCTGCCCCTCCCTGCCGCGTATTCGCGTTCGATCCGTCCGCCGCCGTTGGCCACACGCTGGAGGAATGCCATCAACAGGAGGTGGGGGAAGGCTTCCATGTAGTCGGCCTTGATCTCCCAGATCCCGGAGTGCTGGGCCCAGAAGTCCTGGAACTCCCGCAGCAGAGCATCCAGGTCCATGGTGCCGTCGTCCTTCTTCCAGCGGAATTCGGGGGCGGGGATGGCCATCTGCATGCCGAAGGAAAGGATGCGGGCCACCGTTTCACGGTATATCGGGTTGGCAATGTCGATGATGCCGTTTTCGATCCCCACCAGACCGAGGTCGAGGGTAAGGCGGAAGTCGTCCCCTTCAGCCAGATTGGGGTCGCTTTCCCCTATCAGGGTGGACTGGACGATCTTCTTGACCCGTCCGTCCCGCAGGCGCTCCGCCAGGCTGTCCAGATGCACCGCACGCTCCTGGATCAGCATCTCCTTGGCTTCCCGGACTTGTCCGATCTTCACCGCTTCGCCCCGGGGACAGAGCTGCCAGACACATTTCTGGAGCAATGCGTTGGCGAACCAAGGCTGGCCACGGGTGAGGTCATAGACGGCTCTGGCCGCCTCGCCGTTGAAGAGCTGTCCCTCATCGCCCGTATGCTGGGCGATGAGGGCTTTGACATCCGGCAACGTGAAGTTGGAAAGGCTCGCGGAGTCCTGCTTGATGTTGGAGGGGCTGCCCAATCGGTGAGTATGCGGTCAAGCATGCTGCCCTGCGTCGCCTTCGGCAACGCGGGAACCAGATCGCCGGGCAGGAAGGAGCGGGCATAGGAGAGGATCGATTCGCAGATCATGGGGATGGCATCGGAGGCATCGGGGACCTGCTGGCACCGTTCCACTCTCACGTAGCAGGCCACCGCTCTTGCATAAATAGTTATTGAAAAGTATCTGCTAAACGGGTCTGCGTTTTGGATGGATCCTGCCTGCAATCCAGAACAGCCCAGATCATCACTGTACCGTTTTCACATTGATAATATACCGCGTAGGGAAATCTCTTGGATAAAAGCCGGTGATACCCGAAATGAATAGGATGAATGCCTGCATATAGGTGGAGTGAATCAATTTCGGCAAACAAAGAATTTAAAAAATAATCGCCTAGCCCTTGTCCTTGCATCTCATAGAATTGAAAACCGTCAATAAGGTCTTGTTCCGCTTCCTCATTTATCCGGACGTTCATTGTGTACGATCGCGAATCCTGCGTTTGGCTTCAGACCATTCATCAAAACCGGATATTCCCTTTTTTGCTCGTTCTTCTCGCGCGCTGAGAATATCTTCATGCCATTTCGGAGCGGGCACGTCTTCAGAAGACCGTTGCAGGTCAGCCCAGATCGTTTCCAATGCCCGTAGTTTGTCTTCGACCGTCATTTTATCCAGCGGAATCGCTACTTGCATGGCTTAACCTTCGCTATACATGATACATGAGCCAGGGACTGGTTTCAACCCAAGAAAGTTGTATCTTCATTTTGATGGCGGCAATTCGGGCTCTGAACCATCAGCAGCCCACCACGGCGACCTTCCCGCCCGGGGCGTCCATGACGTCCCAGCTCAGGCGTTCTTCCCAGGTCCTGGCTCTGCCCGCGTCCGTGCGGTCGAAGACCACCAGGTAGCTGGCGGCGCCCCGGTCGATGAGGTCACGGTACCTGGTTATCTGTTCGAGGCCCTGCGCGACGGTGCGTTCGCGGCCGGCGCGGCTGACGAGCTTGATTTCGATGATGGACCAGACGCCGCCATACTGGATGGCGATGTCCACCCGCCCCCTGCCCGCCGCGTATTCGCGTTCGATACGGCCCCCGCCGTTGGCGATCCGCTGCAGGAAGGCCATCAGCAGGAGGTGGGGGAAGGCTTCCGTGTAGTCGGCCTTGATTTCCCATATCTCGGAGTGCTGGGCCCAGAAGTCCTGGAATTCGTGCAGCAGGGCGTCCAGGTCCATGGTTCCGTCATCCTTCTTCCAGCGGAATTCGGGGGCGGGGATGGCCATCTGCATGCCGTAGGAAAGGATGCGGGCCACCGTTTCACGGTATATCGGGTTGGCGATACCGATGATGCCGTTTTCGATCCCCACCAGACCGAGGTCGAGGGTAAGACGGAAGTCGTCCCCTTCGGCCAGGTTGGGGTCGCTTTCCCCTATCAGGATGGACTGGACGATCTGCTTGACCCGCCCGTCCCGCAGGCGCTCAGCCAGGCTGTCCAGGTGGACCGCCCGCTCCTGGATCAGCATTTCCTTGGCTTCCCGGACATGGCCGATTTCCACCGCTTCGCCGTGGGTACGGAGTTGCCAGACGCATTTCTGGAGCAGCGCGTTGACGAGCCAGGGCTGGCCGCGGGTGAGGTCGTAGACGGCTTGTACAGCCTCGCCGCTGAAGAGCTGTCCCGTTTCGCCCGTATGCTGGGCAATGAGGGCTTGGACATCCGGCAACGTGAAGTTGGAAAGGCTCGCGGAGTCCTGCTTGATGTTGAAGGGGCTACCCGGACTCAGGGCGACGCCGTCCTTGCTCTTGATCAGATAGTCCCGAAGGTCCCGCATGCCGACCAACGCGACGCTTACCGGAAACTGGCCCACTCCCCGCCGGGCGAAACCGCCCCGGAGCTGGCGCAGGAAGCTCACCAGGGCCTGGTCCTGCAGGACATCCACTTCGTCAAAGAGAACCACCAAGGGCTTGGGAGCCACCATGGCGGACCAGTCGGTGAGGATGCGGTCCAGCATGCTGCCCTGCGTCGCCTCCGGCAACGCGGGAACCAGATCGCCGGGCAAGAAGGAGCGGGCATAGGAGAGGATCGATTCGCAGATCATGGGAATGGCATCGGAGGCATCGGGGAACTGCTGGCACCGCTCCACGCTCACGTAGCAGGCTACCGCCGCCCCTTCCGCGTTGATCTTCCGCATCCAGGATTGCAGGAAGGTGGTCTTGCCGGTCTGGCGGGGGGCGTGCAGCACCCAGTACAGCTGGTCTCCGATATACCGGTCCAGCTGTGCACGGACAAGACGCTCCTCGGGGGGCAACATATAATGACGTTCCGGATTGCAGGGTCCGGTGGTATTGAAAAAGCGGGACATGGATCAAGGATACGACGAAAGGGGATACCCTACAAGCGGGAAGGAATTTGAGGTAAGGCTCGGAAGGCATTAAACTACCAGCATGGATGCGGACAAGCGGATTTCGGAAAAGCTGGTCGTCGGGACTCCTTTCGACCTTCCGGTATGGCATTGGAGTCCTTCGGCGGACATTCCCTTCATGACTTCGGCATGTATCCGGATCCAGGTGCCGTGTACGGGCTGGGGAAAGGGACAGCTGGGACCGGGGCTCTATTTTTCATCCTCCGCGGTGGACTGCATCGACCGGGGACCGTACGTGGCCCATACCCTCCTGAAAAGGGAAAGGCCGGTCCGCCTCGTATAGGAGATCCTGAAACCGCGGTCACGCAATAGATGCAGCGTCTCGGCCTTGAGGCGGCGGTCTACGTGTTCGGTTTTCATCTGGGTTTGCTGGTCCGCAGCGCCGTCTGCCTGCGCGAGGAGCCTGGCCGGACTTCTGTCCGCAGCGTCGCCGACTATACCAAGGAAAATTCCTGGGATGCTCCCATGCTCGCCCCGCTGGGAACCCTGGAACGGTGGCTGGAAAACAACCGGTATCCGTTTTGAACCATCAGCAGCCCACCACGGCGACCTTCCCGCCCGGGGCATCCACGACGTCCCAGCTCAGGCGTTCTTCCCAGGTCCTGGCCCTGCCCGCGTCCGTGCGGTCGAAGACCACCATGTAGCTGGCGGCGCCGCGGTCGATGAGGTCGCGGTACCTGGCGATCTGTTCGATGCCCTGCATGACTGTCCGCTCGCGCCCGGCACGGCTGACGAGCTTGATTTCGATGATGGACCAGACGCCGCCGTACTGGATGGCGATGTCCACCCTGCCCCGGCCAGCCGCGTATTCGCGCTCGATCCGTCTGCCGCCGTTGGCCACACGCTGGAGGAATGCCATCAGCAGGAGGTGGGGAAAGGCTTCCGTATAGTCGGCCTAGATTTCCCAGATCCCGGAGTGCTGGGCCCAGAAGTCCTGGAACTCCCTCAGCAGGGCATCCAGGTCCATGGTGCCGTCATCCTTCTTCCAGCGGAATTCGGGGGCAGGGATGGAAAGCTGGTAGGGTTCGCTCAGCACCCGCGCGATGATCTCCCGGTAGATCGGGTTGGCGATGACTGGCGTCCCCTCCTCCACCGTCACCAGTCCCATGTCCAGGGTGAAGCGGAAGTCGTCTCCCTTCAGGAGGTCGGGATCCATGCCGCCGACCAGGATCAGTTCCACTATCTTCTTGACCCTATCGTCACGCAAGCGCTCCGCAAGGCTGTCCAAATGCACCGCGCGTTCCTGGATCAGCATTTCCTTGGCTTCCCGGACATGCCCGATCTCTACAGGTTCGCCCTGGGGACAGAGCTGCCAGACGCACTTCTGGAGCAGCGCATTGACGAGCCAGGGCTGGCCGCGGTTGAGGTCATAGACGGCTCTGGCCGCCTCGTCGCTGAAGAGCTGTCCCGTTTCGCCCGTATGCTGGGCGATGAGGGCTTGGACATCCGGCAACGTGAAGTTGGACAGGCTCGCGGAATCTTCCTTGATATTGAAGGGGCTGCCCGGATTCAGGGCGACGCCGTCCTTGCTCTTGATCAGGTAATCGCGCGGGTCCCTCATCCCCACGAGGGCGACGCTCACCGGGAACTGGCCCACTCCCCGCCGGGCGAAGCCGCCCCGGAGCTGGCGCAGGAAGCTCACCAGGGCCTGGGAGCCACCATGGCGGCCCAGTCGGTGAGGATGCGGTCCAGCATCATAAGTGGTTCGGTTTGCGGCAACGGTGGCTTCAGTGCAGGACCGAGGAAGGTTTCCGCATAGGAGCGAATCGCGTCGCAGATAGCCGGGATGGCCCGTTCGCTTTCGCTCACGCCCTGGCTCGCTTCCACGCTCACGTAGCAGGCCACCGCCGCGCCTTCCGCGTTGATCTTCCGCATCCAGGACTGCAGGAAGGTGGTCTTGCCGGTCTGGCGGGGGGCGTGGAGCACCCAGTACAACTGGTCTCCGATATACCGGTCCAGCTGCGCACGGACAAGGCGCTCCTCGGGGGGCAACATATAATGACGTTCCGGATTGCAGGGTCCGGTGGTATTGAAGAAACGGGACATGGGTCAAGGATACGACGATTCGGCGGCGGGAACAAGGCGGGAGAGGAGCGGGATGGAGGACGGGGAGTATTTGACTAAGTCGTGGACTAAGTCTATGCTTTACTGATGCAAGTCAATATTCACGAAGCCAAGACCCAGTTCTCACGACTCGTGGAACAGGCGCTCAGCGGCGAGGAAATCATCATCGCCAGGAGCGGCAAGCCGCTGTTGAAGCTGGTTCCACTAGCGGCGCCGCCGCAAGCGCGGACGCCCGGTCTGTCACGGGGAAAGATTTGGATCGCGGAAGACTTCGACGCGCCGCTCACGGAAGCTATCATGCAGGAAATCGAATCGTGAATATTCTTTTGGATACGCATGCTTTTTTATGGTGGACCGGCGATCAGGATCGCCTGCCGGCGGAACTTCTGAGGATCATGCGTCTCCCGGAGACCCGTTTGGTCCTTAGCGTCGCCTCTTCATGGGAAGCAATGATAAAAATTGGCTTGGGGAAATTGAAGACGGACGAGAAGTGGAACGAAATCGTCGCCCGTGAGATTCGGGAGAACGCGCTGGCCATACTTCCGGTAAAATTGGAGCATACTTATACTCTGCATGGCCTGCCGCCCCTGAACCGCGATCCCTTCGACCGGATGCTCATAGCCCAGTCCATCTGCGAGAATTTGACCCTCGCAACGGGTGATCCGCTGATACGGAACTACCCTGACGCGAAGACCATCTGGGAGTGAAAAAGGACATCCGCGATCAAAGGCGAGCGGATCAATCAACACGGGCGCGTTGACCTTTCCCGCGGCCTTCGGTATCATTGATATAGACAGCGAGATTTTCAGGGTCGGGTGAATGTTGCTTTTCTTCAAAACTCCTTCTTATAGGGGTTTTGATGGATGGCGATGCAAATCCCAACCGGCGGTTATAGCCCGCGACTTCCCGAGCGGCCCCGATGGGGCGGCGGAGGAACTGAACCGGTGAGATTCCGGTGCCGACGGTATAGTCCGGATGGAAGAAAATCGAGCGCACGGAAGGAGACCGGCCGGTACTTCCCGCACGCCCGACGACTTCGCTTTTTTTCGCCCCGGAATCCGCATCCGGGGCTTTTTTATGCCCCGGAGGATTCATGCATTTTTTCGGAGGCAAATTATGGAAGGAAACGAGCGGAAAGGAAGGATCGGGTCGAAGGCCGCCCTTGCGGTTCTCATGATGATGTCGGTGACAACCCTGGGCTTCACCGAAGGAGCGCCGGACGCGACGAAGGCCACGGAAGCGTCCATCGCGATCTTCGTCCCCGGCGTGGTGTCGGGCAGCCCCATCTACGAACTGCTGGTGGCGGGCGTGCAACAAGCGGCGGCCGAGCGTCCAGGAACCAAGGTCAAGACGGTGGAGGGCGGCTTCAACCAGGCCGACTGGGAATCCAAGCTCACCTCACTCGCGGCGACCGGCGAGTACGGCCTCATCGTGAGCTCCAATCAGGCGATGCCCGCGATCGCGGCGAGCGTGTCCCAGCGATTCCCGACCCAGCGCTTCCTGCTGCTGGACGGCGAGTTGTCCGGCAATCCTTCGATCTTCACCCTCGCCTACAACCAGCGCGAACAGGGATACATGGCCGGCTTCCTGGCGGGACTGGCCACCACCGGCGGGGTCGCGGGCGCCAATGCGGCCAAGAAAATAGGGCTGGTCGCGGGGCAGGAATATCCGGCGATGAACGGGACCATACTCCCCGCCTACACGGAAGGGGCGAAGGCCGTGGATCCTTCGATCGAAGTGGATTTCCGCGTGGTCGGCAACTGGTACGACGCGGCCAAGGGGGCCGAATTGGCGGCCGCGATGATCCGGGAGGGCGTGGACGTCGTGCTCGCGATCTCGGGCGGGGCCAACCAGGGCGTGGTGCAGGCGGCCGCGGACGCGAAGGCGTCGGTGATCTGGTTCGACGTCAACGGCTACGCCGTCCGTCCCGGCACGGTGATCGGCAGCTCGGTCCTCCGCCAGGACAAAGCGGCCTACGAGCAGGTCAAGCGCTGGCTGGACGGCAAGCTCCCCTTCGGGACCGCCGTCGTGCTCGGCGTGGCCGACGGCTACGTCGACTTCATCCAGGACGATCCGGAATACATAAAGGCGGTGAGCGAAAGTGCACGGGCCAGCCAGGCCGGCCTCGTGGCGGGCTTGAAATCCGGGACCATCAAGCTCCCGCTCGGAGGGAACCCGGGCTCCAAATGAGGTTGACGACGCGGCGGTGCCGGAGACGGGAACGGAATCGGTGAATTCGATCGTATTGAAAAACGTCAGCAAATATTTCCCCGTCAACGGCGTGCAGGCCCTCGCGGACGCAGGCATGGAACTGCGCGCGGGGGAGGTCCATGCCCTGCTGGGCGAGAACGGAGCCGGGAAATCCACCCTGATGCACGTGCTCGCCGGCGCCCTGGAACCGACCGCCGGAACGATCCTGATCGACGGAGCGGAGCGCCGCTTCCGGTCCTGCGCGGACGCCCTTGGCGCCGGGATCGGCATGGTCAGGCAGCATCCGGTGCTGGTTCCCGGCTTCGCGCTCTGGGAGGACTGCGTCCTGGGGGCCGAGCCGCTGCGCTACGGGATTTTGGACGCGCGGAAAGCCCGGGAGCGGACGAGCGAGCTTTCGTCCCGCTGGAGTTTCGACCTGGACGTCGACGCCAGGACCGAGGACCTGGCCGTGAGCCAGCGGCAGAAGGCCGCCGTGCTGGCGCTCCTGCTGCGCGGCGTCCGCTGCCTGGTGCTGGACGAGCCGACCGCGGTGCTCGCCCCTCGGGAGACGGAGCGGCTCTTCGACCTGTTGCGCCGGCTCCGCCATGACGGCAGGACCATCGTGCTGATCTCACACAAGCTTGAGGAGACGCTTTCGATCGCCGACCGGGTGACCGTGATCAGGAGGGGTCGGACCGTCGCGACCATGGGTGCCGCGGAGGCCCGTCCCGACGAGGTCGCCGCGTTGATGTTCGGCAGTGTCACGAAGCTTGTTGCAGACCCCTTCGACAGCGCCGGATCGGGCGTGCCGAAGGAAAAGGCCACCAGGTATGATGCCGACCACAAGCTTCGTGACACTATCCTCAAGGTGCGGGGGTTGGAGGTCCGGGCAAGGGGCAGGCCCCACGTGCGGGGCGTCGATCTCGATGTAGTGCAAGGCCAGGTGGCCGCCATAGCGGGGGTGCGCGAGAGCGGCCTGGAAACCCTGGAACTCGCGATCGCGGGACTCCTGGAATGCGCCGAGGGCAGCGTCGAGGTGAACGGCGTAAGGGTGGAAAACCGGGGACCGCGCGCGTTCCGCGAAGCGGGGGCGGCCTACGCGAGCGCCGACCGCACGCAGATAGCGACGGCTCCGGAACTTTCGATCCTGGACAATCTATCCGCCCATGTAGTTTCCCGGGCGAGGGTCGGCCTGGCCGGATCCTTCGGATTGCTGGACGCGCGCTTTCTCCGCTCCTGGGCCACCGGGATCATGAAGGACGCGGAAGTGGACGCTGATCCGCGCACGAGCGCGGGATCGCTGTCCGGCGGTACCTTGCAGCGCCTGGCGCTCGCGCGGGAGCTGGCCGAGAATCCGGAGCTCCTGGTGCTTTCCGAGCCCGGCTGGGGCCTGGACGCGCGGCACAGGGCGAGGATGCGGAAGCGCGTGCTGGACCTCGCGCGCGGGGGAAAGGCGGTGCTCCTCTTTTCGACCGACATAGACGAACTCCTGGCGCTAGCCGATTCGGTCGCGGTTCTGCGGGACGGGACGGTGGCGGCGCGCTTCGACCTGCGCGGAGGACAGCCGGGCTCCTCCTTCCGCGAAAGCATCGGAGAGGCGATGATCGGCGCGGAGGCGTACAATGAAGCGTAGATCCGGATGGCGTTCCATGGCCGAGGCGCTCGGTTCCGCGCTCGGCCCGGCGGCGCTTGGCCCCGCGGCCCCTTCGCTGCTTGCGCTCGCCGCGGCCGCGGCGGCGGTCATCCTGCTGTCGTTCGCGTCGGCGGAGCCGTCGACTGCCCTCCGCGCCTTTTTCGTCACGCCCTGGTCCTCCGCCTGGTTCCTCGGCAACATGCTGGATCAGGCGGCGCTGCTGTCGGTCGCCGCCCTCGGCGTCGCGATCGCCTTCAAGGCGGGCACCTTCAATCTGGGCGGCGAAGGGCAAGTCTACTCCGGAGGGCTCGCGGCAGCGGCCATTCTTGCCGGAAATCCGGCGTTACCCGGCCCGGCGGCACTGGCCCTCGCGGGCGCCGCGGCCGTCCTGGCGGGCTCGGCGATGGCCGCCGTTCCGGGCATTCTGAAGGCGAGGTTGGGAGCCGACGAGATGATCGCCACTTTCCTGCTGTCCGCCGCGGTTTCCCCCGTCGCCGATTTCCTGATCGCGGGTCCGTTGCGCGATCCGGACGGAAGCCTCCTCGCGACCGTCCGCTTTTCCGGCGACCGCGTGCTGCCCCGGCTCATGGCGCCGTCCAGCCTGAACGCCTCCCTTTTCGCCGCGCTGCTGCTCGCTTTCCTCGCGCTCGTGGTGCTGGAACGGGGCATCATGGGTTTCCGGCTCCGCGCCGCCGGCTCCAGTCCCTCGTTCGCCCGCTTCGCGGGCATCGACAGCAGCAGGTATTGGACGCCGGCGCTGGCCGTCTCAGGCGGGTTGCACGGACTGGCGGGCTTCTTCGCGGTGGCGGGAACCTACGGGATCTGCCACCAGGGTTTCGCGGGCGGCCTCGGGTGGAACGCGATCGCGGTGGCCTTGATCGCGCGGAACTCCCCGGCGGCCATCCTTCCGGCCGCCCTCGCCTACGCCTGGATCAGGGCCGGCTCCGACGCCGCGCTCATGTCGACGGACCTTTCCTTCGAGACGGCTTCCTTCGTCCAGGCCGCGGTCTTCCTTCTTGTGACCGCGCGCTTTTTCCGCGGGAAGCGCGCATGAACGACATCTTCGCGCTCCTGGCCTCGGCGGTCAGCTCTACAGTCGCTTCGTCTGCCGCAGCGGCGGTAGCCGCGGCTACAGCCGCCTCTGTCCCCGTCGCCCTGGCCGGGGTCGGAGGCTTGGCGACCGAGCTTTCCGGTTCCCTCGCCGTCTTCCTCGAGGGTTTCATGACCCTCGGATCTTTCTTCGCGTGGGCGCTTTTCCGAACTACGGGTTCAGTTCCAGCCGCCGCCGCGGCGGCCGCCGCGATCTGCGGGTTCCTGGGCTGGCTGCTCGCCCGCTTCGTACGTTCCAGCGGCGCCAATCCCTTCATCGCGGGTCTCGCACTTAACCTGGCCGCGGTCGGTACGACGGAGGCGCTCTCCTCGGCCTGGTACGGCACGAAGGGCGTTCTGGCTGATCCCGCAAGCGGGGCGATCCGTTCCACGCGCCTTCCTTTCATCCTGCTGACCCTCGTCATCGTCGCGTTCGCGGCCTTCATCGCCAAGCGGACCCGGCTCGGCCTGCGCCTGCGGGCGGCGGGCCGGGCTCCGGAAACGCTGGCCGAGCGGGGCGCGGACGCGCGGCTGTACCGGGAAGGCGCCTGGGCCTTCGCGGCGGCCGTCGCGGCCTTGGCGGGAGCGAGCCTGACCTTCAGGATCGGCGCATATGCCCCCGGCGGAACGGCGGGCCGCGGCTGGATCGCCCTGGCGGCGGTCTATCTGGGATTCCGCAACGCCTGGGGCGTCGCCCTCGCCGCCCTCGTATTCGCCCTGGCCGAGCAGGCGGCCTCTTTCGCGCAGGGGAGCGGGGGATTGTCCGCCACGGCGCTTCTCGGCCTGCCTTCGGCTATGGCTTTGGTACTGTATTCCGCCTCGGCGGGATTGCGTTCCTTCCGCGAAAGGCGCGCGGAGGGCGGGGAGGACGCTAAGAATCGGGGCGCTTCGCGCCGATAGCATTGACATGGCGACCTACTTCGGGCTCGATACCGCGACGATTTCGGTCGTCTTCGTCACGGGGAGCCTCACCCTTTCCGTCTTCCTCGTCGTCCTGCAGGCGATGATGCCCCGCTTCAGGGGCATCATCCGCTGGGCCGCGGGGGATGCCCTCGTCGGCGTCGGCTTCCTCCTCCTCGCCCACCCGTTCGATCTTGATCCCTTCATCTCCATCGTCCTCGCCGATACCGCGATCGTCGCGGGGGTCGCATGCGTCGGTACCGGCACTTGGGCATTTCTAGAAAAGGATCAAAAATATTCGATTCTCGGCTGGATTCCTCCCGCGGTTATCTTTCCCCTGCTGGCGTACTTCACGTACGTCCGGCCATCGCCGGCGACGCGGAACCTGATCGTATCAGGCTTTCTTTCCATCCAGTTCGTCGCCTCCGCCGTCGTCCTCCTTTCGCGCTTCCCCTACGAAAGGAAAGCCGCCGCCCGTTTCACCGCGGGAACTTATCTCGTGACGGCCGTCACGAACTTCGCCCTCTTCGGATACGCCTCCGAGTGGGGAAACGCGGGCGTGCGCAGGGCATCGCCGATCCTGACCTTCCTGCTCCTGGCGATGATCGCCAGCTGCCTTGCCTGGACTTTCGGCCTGGTGCTCATGGCGGCGACCCGCCTGGTGGAAGAACTGGCGACGCACGAGAGGGAATCGGGCCGGCGCGAGCGGGACCGGCTCGTGAAGACCATCATCGACGCGTTGCCGCAGTACATCGGTTACAAGGACCTCAATTCCCGCTACCTGGCGTGCAACGAAGCTTTCGCGCGCTCCGTCGGCAAGGAGCCGAGGGGGATCGTGGGGCTCCGCGACGACGACCTGTACCCCGCGGAACTGGCGGAGGAATACCGGGCGAACGACCGCAAGGTGATCGAGAGCGGCCGCACGATCGAAATGGTGGAGCGGGGCGAGATAAACGGGAAGCCGTTATGGATCGAGACGGTCAAGGGTCCGGTTCGTGCCGCCGACGGTTCGATAGAAGGCGTCTTGTTCACCTTCAAGGACGTGACAGGGCGGAAGCGCGAACAGGAAGCCCTCATGGAGAGCGAGAAGCGCTTCCGGGAATTGAGCGCGGAACTCGAGCGGCGCGTGGAACTCCGCACGAAGGAGTTGCTGGATGCCAAGCGGGACATCGACATCTTCTTCGACCTGACCGGCGAATTCCTGTGCGTCCTGGATTCGGCGGGCCGTATCCTGAAGACCAATCCTTCCTGGACCCGCGAACTCGGCTGGAGGGCCGACGAGCTGGCGGGGAAAAAGTTGGCGGAATTCGTCCATGAAGACGACCGGGCGCCCACAGAGCGCATCGCCGACATCCTGCGGGAACGGACCGGCATGGCGGATTTCCAGAACCGCGTGCGTCGGGCGGACGGCGAATACCTCTGGTTCTCATGGTCATCGGTAGCCATTCCCGACCGGAACCTCGTGATCGGCGTCGCCCACGACATCACCTCCCGCGTCGCCACCATGGAGACGCTGAAGGCGGCCCGCGAAGAGGCCGAGCGGGCGAGCCGGTCCAAGTCCCAGTTCATTTCGACCATGAGCCACGAACTCCGCACGCCGCTGAACGCGGTGCTCGGATACTGCGCCCTGCTGGAAGGCTCGGTGAGCGACGAGCGCGGACGCCTGTTCCTGAAATCCATCGGGAGCGCCGGCCGCGCCCTGCTGACCATCATCAACGACCTGCTGGACCTTACCAAGGCCGAATCCGGCCGCATCGAGCTGACGCCGGCTCCCTTCGACCCGCGCGTTCTCCTTCAAGAGCTCTCCCAGATCTTCCGCTTCGCTGCGGAGGAGAAGGCCCTGGATCTGGAGTTCCATTCGACCGAGCGCCTCCCGAAAACCGTGTTGCTGGACGCGGCCCGGTTGCGGCAAGTCCTGGTCAACCTCGTAGGGAACGCGCTGAAATTCACGGATCGGGGATCCGTCTCCGTCCTCATGGATGCCGTCAGCGAGCAGGAGGGAGAGGTTCCGCAAGATCCGCTGAAGTCGTGGAAGGCGACCATCCTCATCACGGTGGCGGACACCGGCATCGGGATGACGGAGGAATACCGCAGGCGGCTGTTCGAACCCTTCACGCAGCAGGATTCGATCATCGAACGCAAGTACGGGGGAACGGGGCTGGGCCTGGCGATCGCGAAAAGGCTCCTGGACCTGATGGGCGCGGGCATACGCTGCGACAGCGAGCCGAACCGCGGCACGCGTTTCGACATTTCAATACCCTCCACGACGGTGGCGGGCAACTCGCCGGAGACCATCGTGTTCCTCGGCTCGGGATTCCTGCCGGCCGCGGCGGCGGACGACACCCGCAGGACGTTCAGCCTGCTGGAACAGAAGGACGCGCGGCTGCACGAGCTGTCCTCCCGGCTCGACAGGCTGTCCTCCATGGACGAACTCACCTCGCTGGCCAACCGCAAGACGATTTCGGCGCGGCTGGAACGGACGCTGTCCCAGGCGCGGAAACGGGGAGAAAGGGTCTCGGTCCTCCTCGGGGACCTGGACGGGCTGAAACGGATCAATGAATTGAACGGAGACCAGGCGGGAGACCTAGCCATCGCGGAGAGCGCTCGCCGTTTCGCGGTCGCGCTGAGGCCCTCGGACGCGGCCGGCCGCTGGGCGGGCGAGGAATTCCTGGCGGTGCTGCCGAGGACGGACCTGGAGGAAGCCCTGGCCGTCGCCGACACGGTGCGGAAAGCCATTGAAGCCATACCCATCCTCATCTCCTCGAAACTCGTGAAGGCCACCATTTCGATAGGCGTAGCCTCGCTCAAGGTCGAGGACATAGACGAGCCGCGGCTCCTCTACGACCTCCTGGTCCGAAGCGCGGAGAACGCGCTGTACCGGGCCAAGGCGAAGGGGCGGAACCGGGTCGAGGGCGTGGAGACTAACCGGAGCTAGCCCGGGGTCATAGGCCGGCCGAGGGTCAGAGGCCTGCCGCGGGGTCTGAGGCTGCCGGGAGTCAGAGGCCGGCGGCGGGGTCAGAGGCTGCCGGGGTCAGAGGCCGGCCGCGGGGTCAGAGGCTGCCGGGGTCAGAGGCCGGCCGCGGGGTCAGAGGCCAGCCGAGGGTCAGAGGCCTGCCGCGGGGTCTGAGGCTGCCGGGAGTCAGAGGCCGGCGCGCTCCGCGAGTTCTTCCCAGCGATCGGTCCTTGCGGCGATGAGGGCGCAGACCTCGTCGTAGCGGCAGCGCGCGGCGGCGAAGGCTTCGGCGGCGCGGGAAAGTCCGCTCGCCGGATCGGCGAAACGTCCTTCCCAATCGACCTTCTCCGCTTCCAGCGTATCGATCTCCGCCATCAGGCCGTCGAACTCTTTCCGCTCCTTGAAGCTGAGCTTGCCTGCGGCGGCCGCGGCCGCCGAGCCGGTGGCCGCCGCCGCCGCCGCGGCAACCGGGCCTGCGGCAACCGGGCCGGCCGCAGCGGCACGCGTAGCTTCCCGGCGGGAAGCCGCATCGCGCGCGGCGCCCGCGGCTTCAGCGGCCGCGGCGGCCTCCGCTGCCGCGGTCTCGCGCCAGTCCGAGTAGGAACCGACGCGCCGCGTGACGCCGCCGGATCCGTCCAGGATCCAGAGCGAATCGGCCATGCCTTCCAGGAAGGCGCGGTCGTGGGAGACGGCGATCACGCAGCCTGAAAAGCCGGACAGGAAGTCTTCAAGCAGGGCTATCGTGGGGATGTCGAAGTCGTTGGTGGGCTCGTCCAGCAGCAGGACGTTCGGCGCGGCGATCAGCAGGCGCACGAGCAGGAGACGGCGCAGCTCGCCGCCTGAAAGCCGGGACAGGGTCTGGGCGAGCATGCCGCGAGGAAAGCCGAAGCGTTCCAGGAACTGTTCCGCGCTGAGTTCGCCCCCGTCGCCCATGCGCGTGCGCACGCGCACGCGCTCGGCGGCCGAACTCACGAAATCCAGCACGTTCCGGCTCAGGTCCACTCCGTCGGCGTGTTGGTCGAAATAGCCGACCACCACGGTCTCCCCCCGCTCGATCTTTCCTCCGTCGGGCGGATACCGGTCGGCGATGAGGTCCAGCAGGGTGGATTTTCCCGAACCGTTCGGCCCGACCACACCGATGCGCTCGCCTCGGGTGAGCTTGCAGGAAAAAGATGAGACGAACTCGTGGGGGATGCCTTCCACTGGCCAGGCCTTGCGGACATCCGTGAGCTCCAGCACCTTGCCGCCGAGCCTGCGATCCGCGGCCTGGAAGGTTTCGGAGGAAGCGGCCTCGGCGCCGGGCCTGCCGTCCACCATCTCGCGGATGCGTTCCTTGCGCTTCTTGTCCTTGCCGCCGCGCGCCTTCGGGCCGCGCTTCAGCCATTCCAGCTCCACCCGCAGGATGGATTCACGCTTAAGCTCACGGCCGACAGCCTCCTCGGCCCTAAGCGACACACGCCGCAGGTAGTCGGAATAGCCGCCCTCGTACTTGCTCACCTTCCCGCCGTCTATTTCCATGATGGTCCCGCAGACCGTGTCCAGGAACCAGCGATCGTGGGTCACGAGCACGAAGGCCTTGCCGGAGGAGACGAGCTTGCGTTCCAGCCATTCGATGGTGTCCACGTCCAGATGGTTGGTCGGTTCGTCCAGGAGCACCAGTTCGGAATCGGGAGCCAGGCAGCGCGCGAGGGCGGCCTTCTTGGCCATGCCGCCCGAAAGTTCGTCCATGCGCTGGGAAAGGTCGGTCACGCCCAGCTCGCTGAGGAAGGAAGTGAAGCGGCGTTCCAGTTCGTAGCCGCCCCGGTCCTCCATTTCGTGCGTGAGCGCGGCCAGGACAGCCTCCGCCTTGGCCGAGTCTGCAGCCCGCGCGCCCGCGCCGGCCGCCGCCCCCGCCCCCGCGCCCGCCCCCGCGCCGGCCTCTGTCCCCCCGCCGGCCTCTGTCCCCGCCCGCGCGCCCGCGCCGGCCGCCGCCCCCGCGCCCGCCTCTGTCCCCGCGCCGGCCCCCGCGCCGTGCAGTGCCTCCAGGGCGGCCTCGTAGCGTGCCACCAGGCCCACCAGGGGATCGTCGCCGCGGAAGAGGAAGTCGCGCACGGTGTCGCCGCTCTCCCATACGGGGGACTGATCCAGGAAGTTGACGACCAGCCCCCGCTTGCGCGCGATGGTGCCGTCGTCGGCGGCCATGCGTCCTGCGAGCAGGGAGAGCAGGGTGGATTTGCCGCAGCCGTTCGGGCCGACGAAGCCGACGCGCTCGCCCTCCTCTATGCCGAAGGACGCGCCTGAAAACAGCGGCGCGTCGCCGAGGGTCTTGGAGACGGAATCGAGGGAGACGAGGGTCATTCGCGGCCTATATCCTTAATACGCGCTCAGGATCCCGAGCAGGCGGTCCTTGTCGATGGTCCTGAGGAAACTTGCAAGGCGCGGGCCCTGGTCCTTGGCCACGAGGGCCTGGTAGGCAGCGCGGAAGAGGGCCTTGCCGTCCATGCCGTTGGCCTCCGCGACCGCGTAGATCGCCTCGGCGCAGCTTTTGTCCTCGGCGAAGGTCTCGATTCGCGCGACCACCTGGTCCCGCAGGCCGCGCACGGCCGCTTTTTCCTGGTCGGTCAATTCCGCAGTCTCGCCCGCCGGCCTGAGGTGGAACTTGAAGTCCTCGGGGGCGCACTCGGTGATCCAGTACCAGGCGCACTCGCACCTTTTGCGGAAGCGCGGTATCTGGTCCGGCTCCAGGTCGGGAAGGGAGGCGATCAGCTTGTCGACATCGCCGTCGGCGATCTGCAGCAGATTGCAGAGGTGGCGGAAGGCCACCTGGTAGGGCATCCGAGCCGGCATCCCGGGCCCGCCGAAGCGCATGGATTCGACCTGGGACAGCTCGTAGATGCGCTTCTCCCGCGCCAGGACGTCCTCGTCCTTGGCGTTCTCAACGCCCCAGGCGATCCGCTCCGTCTTGTCGTAGTCCTCGTAGATCTTGATGACGTCCAGGTCAAAGGAAATCGTGAACTCGGTGTTCGGCCTGGTCCCCGCGAAGATGTAGCGGGCCAGTTCAGGCGTGTACACGCGCAGCAGGTCGGGAAGGTCCACGACCTTGCCCTTGGAGCTGGACATCTTGCCGGGCGTACCCTTGATGCCGATGAAGTCGTAGCGGAAGGTCACCGGCGCTTCCCAGCCGTACACGTCCTTGCAGACATGCTTGGCCGTATCCCAGGAACCGCCCTGGCTGTGGTGGTCCTTGCCCGCCGGCTCGAAATCCACCCGCTCGAAGTTCCAGCGCATCGGCCAGTCCACGCGCCAGCCGAGCTTCACGGCCTTGGTCGCGCGGAGGTCCACGGTTTCCTTGCGGCCGCACTCGCAATGGTAGCTCACGCCCCATTCCCCGTCCCAGCCGTCGATCTCGGTCGTGTCCTTGTTGCAAGCGTCGCAGAACACGCTCACCGGCCACCATTCGCCCTGGATCTTGTGCTCGTCGTCGCGGACCTTGTCCAGGATATCCTTGAGCGCCGCGCGGTGCTCAAGCGCCTTGCGCATCCCCTCCGCGTACATGGAGGCGCGGTAGCGCTCGGACTGG